>ENA-OXGJ01000247-OXGJ01000247.1-human-gut-metagenome-genome-assembly--contig:-NODE-247-length-26368-cov-5.507924_pt1 | contig 26368 bp, 50 predicted proteins | sample MGYA00249835_ERZ652264 | MGnify/ENA primary metagenome ERZ652264 (study PRJEB26925, sample SAMN05826844) | human gut metagenome | biome: ENVO:2100002; feature: ENVO:00000062; material: ENVO:00002003... | reverse complement strand
AACCTGCGCGGTGCCAACCTGCGCGATGCCGACCTGCGCGGTGCCGACCTGAGCTTTGCCAACCTGCGCGGTGCCGACCTGAGCTGTGCCAACCTGAGCAATGCCAACCTGCGCGGTGCCAACCTGCGCGATGCCGACCTGAGCGGTGCCGACCTGAGCTGTGCCAACCTGAGCAATGCCAACCTGTTCGGTGCCAACCTGCGCGGTGCCAACCTGCGCGATGCCGACCTGCGCGGTGCCGACCTGAGCTGTGCCAACCTGCGCGGTGCCGACCTGAGCTGTGCCAACCTGAGCTGTGCCAACCTGAGCAATGCCAACCTGAGCGGTGCATCTATGGATCAAATGATATGGGATATTCATACAGTTTTTTACCCGCTGCAATGCCCAGATTCCGGTTCTTATATCGGCTATAAAAAGGCAAGTGGCCTTGTTGTGGAGTTGGAAATCCCCGCAGATGCACGCCGGTCCTCCGCTACTAGCCGAAAATGCCGCGCCAGTAAGGCCAAGGTATTGAGTATCACAGATATCAACGGAAATCCTGCTGGCGGCCAGGTAAAGAGCAATTATGATCCGGACTTTGTTTATACCATAGGGGAAACCGTTGAAGTGTCTGATTTTGATGATGACCGCTGGAACGAGTGCTCTACTGGCATTCATCATTTTATTACACGGGCGGAAGCCGTTATTTACGAATAAAAGCGCCGCTCCCCGGTGTGCGAGACCGGAGGGCGGCAAAAAGGAGAATAGAATGAAACCTATCATCATTAAAACATATCCAGTAACGGAAAGCAAGTGTGAATTGGTGCGATTACAGAAGGATGCGAATGATGTCGTAGCTTCCCTACAGAGGTGCTCTGGACTCACAAAGGCCTATATCGTTTCTGAAATCATTCGACAGGCCGCTCCTTATGTGGAGTTCAAGTTACAGGAGGTAACATTCAGTTATGAACCCGATACAGAATCCTGATGCGCAGGCCCGCCCTCCGGTTTCACATTGTGGACGGTGTGACGGAGAGGTTTGGAGTGACGAGCCAATCTTCCAGTGGGATGGACAATGGATTTGTCTGGATTGTTTCAAAGATGCTATTAAGGCAATGCTGGAAGACGACCCGGTTTTGCTTGCCTATGAAATGCAGGTAGAGGTGGTGAGATATATTTGAAAGCCTCTGGAAATTGCGTGACCTTTTATAAAACAGGGAAAGCAACGGTGTTGGTTCACTATCCCAATGGGGATGTTTGTTGCAGATGGTGTCCGTATGTCCGATACGACGAAAGTCTACGGCGGCACCGCTGCTTATTCACTGGTGAATACCTCCCGTTCCCGTTAGAGACACGGGGAAATGAATGCCCGGTTATTTTAGAGGAAGGAGAAACAGAATGGGGATCCCAGTGATGGTATATGGACAGAGTGGGTCAGGAAAATCTACCAGTCTGCGTAACTTTCTGACTGACGAGGTTTGTGTAGTCAATGTCAGCGGGAAACCGCTTCCCTTCAAGACAAAAATCAAGACATACAACTGTGACGACTACATGAAAATCGACACAGCAATTAGGACTGCCCCTGCCAAAGCGATTGTAATTGACGACGCTACATATCTGATGACCAATGAATTTATGCGTGGAGCTAAAACGACCGGCTACCAGAAGTTCACGGATATGGCACTGAACTTTTGGACGTTGATTCAAACAGCGATCCGACTCCCCGATGACAAAGTAATTTATTTCATGGGTCATGTAGACCTTGACCAGAACGGGAACGAGAAATTCAAGACTATTGGTAAACTGCTGGACGAAAAGGTCACCCTGGAAGGGCTGTTTACTGTGGTGCTAAAGACAGTCGTAACCGACGGGAAATACCAGTTTTCCACACATACAAACGGAGCCGATACGGTCAAGTCACCAATGGGTATGTTCTCTGAAAACCTGATTGATAATGACTTGAAGATGGTTGACAGCGCAATCCGTGATTACTGGGGCTTGTCCCCATTGAAAAATGAGGAGGAACACAAATGAGACAGTATTCTGATGTAAAGGCCGCTCCCAACAAAGCCCGTGAAATTATCCCTGCCGGCGGATATGTGGCGAAGGTAAATGCAGCAGTAGTCGAAACTACAGATTATGGGGATCGCCTTATTATTTATTTCGATGTAATCGAGGGCGATTACAGAGGATTCTTCCAGAAGGACTATTCTGAGCAAAACCGAGAGGACAAAAAGTGGCGCGGAATCTACCGCATGTATCTTCCCAAAGATGACGGCTCTGAAAAGGACTCCTGGAGCAAGCGGACTCTTGGAAATGTGATCTGGTCATTTGAGGCAAGTAACAATGGCTACCACTGGGATTGGAATGAATCTGTCCTGAAAGATAAGCTGATCGGTGTCCTTTTCCGAAACAAGGAGTGGGAGTACAACGGACAGACTGGTTGGACTACTGAATGCTGTGCCGTTACAGACATTGAAAGCATCCGGGCCAATAAGTATAGGACTCCCAAGGACAAGCCCTTGTCTAACAAAACGCCCGCCGGGTTCACTGACCTTTCAAATGAGGAAGATAAAGACCTTCCCTGGGTAATGAACTAATGCACCCGTGCAACGTGAACGCGGCCCTCAGTAGCATGACGGTTCTAGTCGATACAAGGGAACAGGATACGCCAAGCGCCAGGCGGCGCATGAAGCAAATCGGAGTCCCGATTGAGAGGGTTGCCCTCTCTTTCGGGGATTACTCCACAAAATGCAATGTCATAGATCTGAGAGACCAAGTTGCTATTGAGCGAAAGATGGACTTAGATGAACTATGTGCTTGTTATGGAAGAGACCGCAGCAGATTTACACGGGAATTTGAACGCGCCAAAGAATCCGGAGCAAAGTTATACATGCTGGTGGAAAACGCAGATTGGGAAAAGGCGTACAAAGGAGATTACCGGAGCCGGATGTCGTCCGCGTCTTTGGTAGCCAGTATGCAAGCATGGCTTGCCCGCTACAATTGCCAGATTCTTTTCTGCGCCTCGCAGACAAGCGGGAGGCTCATTCATGACATTTTATTCCGAGAGCTGAAAGAACGGCTGGAGGCCATTCCGGATGAAGATTGCGGATGAAATCAAATCTCTGGTTACGATGCAGCAGGTCGCCGAATTTTATGGTTTTCAGGTGGGGCGGTCAGGGTTTATATCCTGCCCGTTCCACACTGGGGATCATACAGCCAGCCTAAAAATCTACGATGGCATCGGAGGCTTCCATTGTTTCGGATGTGGCGCTCATGGCAGTGTAATTGATTTTGTGATGCTGCTGTTCAACTTGAACTTTCAGCAGGCCGTCCTCAGACTTAACGCGGATTTCCATCTGGGGATATCCAGCAAAAAACCAAACAGGTCTGAACGTTCTAAAATCTTGGAGGAACGGAAAGTTGAGCAGTGGGGCAAGGAGCAAGCAGAGGCCAATTTCCAGCGAATGATTTCAGAAATGAGATACTGGGAAGAGGCGCAGGAAGTCTTCCAACCGGTCAAAACAGTAAATCGCGCATACTTCCATCCGTTATATGTTGAGGCCGTCAAGCGCCTCCCATACATCCGGTATTGGCTTGACGAGTTTATAGAGAAGGGAGGCAAGAAAGAGTGGAAGAAATTCCAGCTTACACAAGAGACGACTACTTGACAAGCACAGAACCATTTGAGTATTTATACGCCCACAAAGAAAATAAATTTGAGTTGAAGCAACTTCTTGGCCGCATGTCGGCCCAAGCGCAAACTGTTGGTGTTCGGAATTTAGCTGCGCTGTTTAAGGCATATTTGGAGACAGTCAGCGGATCTGTAGCGCCTGGGTTCAACAGGACAGACTTTACCGGTCAAGCGTTGGAGTTAGATTGCGGTGGATGGACGGCCACAGACACCGGAATTTACGGCACCGACAAGATGGGCTTTGAGGTCGTGGCCTGCTACCACCCCATCATGCCGGTTCAGCGGTTGGTAAACGTAGATACGCGGGAGCACAAGGTTATGCTTGCATACCGGCTTAGCCGCCGGTGGGACATTGTGATTGTGGATCGCAACGTAATTTCCGACAGCCGCTCTATCATCGGACTCTCCAAGTATGGAATCATGGTCAACAGTGAGACCGGCAAGGCCCTTGTACGATATCTGGCTGATGTGGAGCAGCTCAATTATGACCTGATCCCGGAGGTATCCAGCGTGGGGCGGCTGGGCTGGATTGAGGAATATGGCTTCTCGCCATATGAGGAAGAGCTGGTCTTTGATGGAGAGGAAACCTACCGCACTCGTTTTGAGAGCATCCGGGAGCATGGGAGCCGGGAGGCCTGGCTGGACTGCGCGAGAGCTGTCCGGTCAGGCAAAACCCCCGGCAACGTGATCGCCCGTATCGTTCTAGCCGCTTCCTTCGCCTCTGTTCTGGTGGGACCGTGCCGTTGCCTACCATTTTTTGTACACCTGTGGGGCGGATCGGAAACCGGAAAGAGCCTGAGCCTGGTTCTGGCCGCCAGCGTGTGGGCCAATCCGGAGATCGGCGTTTACATCCAGACCTTCAACGCCACGGAGGTGGGGAAGGAACTGGGAGCAGCGTTCTGCAATTCCCTGCCCCTCATCATTGACGAGCTCCAACTGGTCAAGGACAACCGGAAGGACTTCGACCGGATGATCTATCAGTTATCAGAAGGTGTGGGACGGGCCCGTGGCCGGAAGCAGGGAGGCCTCCAAAAGACACCTACCTGGAGGAACTGCGTCATCACCACAGGCGAGTTTCCCATCATTTCCGCCAATAGTGGAGAGGGAGCAGTCAACCGGACAATCGAGGTGGACTGCCACGATACCAAACTCTTTGATGAGCCGAAAAAGACCGCCACCAGCCTGTACGCCAACTACGGCTTCGCTGGGCGGGAGTTTGTAGATCACCTGATGGAGGATGGCGTGATAGAGCGCGTCCAGAAGCTCCAGGAGGACTTACAAAAGGCCATTAAGACCGGTGACACTATGGACAAGCAGACGGCATCTGCGGCCCTTATACTGGCCGCTGACAGGCTATCAGAGGAGTGGATCTTCCAAGATGGCGTTCTCCTTCAGCCAGACGATATCCGGCCATATCTGGTATCAAAAGAGACCGTCAACCAAAACGCCCGCGCACTGCAATACCTATATGACTTCATTAACATCAACCAATCCAGATTCTCGCCGGGTGCGGACGCCCACCAGGGCGAAGTGTGGGGCGATCTGGACGATGATTACGCTTATATCATTCGTTCCAAATTCGACCAGATCCTTCAAGACGAGGGTTACAATGCCTCTGCTTTTCTCGGATGGGCGAAAAACAACAACCTAATTCTTCCGGGTAAAGATGGGAAAATGACCCGAACAAAACGGATTAACGGGCGAGTTTCACGTTGTATTTGGCTCAAAATGGACAATTATTTGAATGATTTTGAGGAAAACGTAGAGGAACTATTGCCGTAATTGGGAATTCGAAGTTGTAACACCGTAACACCTTGTAACACCCTTTTTGATATGTTTCTATAAAATAAAAAAATTGCGTGCGCACTTTTTTTAAAAATTCAAAGTTAAAAAATAGGTGTTACAGGTGTTACAGTCCCTCCAATCCGTTGCGGCGCAATGTTTATAGCGTAACACCAGACGTGTTACAAAACGGTTACTTAGTGTTACAAAGGAGAGGCTATGATATTTCCATTTGAAAGAGAAGCTGAGCAAGGGGCCCCCATGCCGGACGGTTTATCTCTTCCAGATCAGCTTGCGTTCCGTTTTTTGTCCAGCATGTATGCAAGTATTAGAGCGGGATCTATAACCAGAGAACGGGCGATTTCTGATAAGGGGAAAATGACGTATCAATATAATATAGCAAATGAATCCATGAAACAATGGAAGGAACTAGGGCAGCACTGGTCAAACATTATTAAGTATGTTGAGTTCGCACAAAGTCAATATAGAAAGAATCGTACTTTGGAAAATGCGGATGTACTAAGCAAGGCGTTAGATGGGGTGCTGATATGATCACCAGAGACCCCTACGGCATCAGCGGAGCGGTGGCACCCTGGCGCAGCCTGGACGCGATGGAGCCGATCGTGGAGCGCATGGCGCTGGACGGATATGGGCCGGAGACGATAGCCCAGGCCACCGGATACTCCATATCAACCACCAAAGAGTACATGAAACAGTTTTTTATGGCGGGGCCATGTGAACGCTGCTCGTCCAGGAGCATTTGTGATGCGGCTGGCGGGACGTGCAGCAGAAAAGAGCGGTGGAAAACTTGCAAGGAGGAACCGAACGATGGACGATAAGACGCGCGCCCTTCTGGGCGACCACGAGGCGACGAAACTGGCGCATCTCTCCCTCTTCTCCGGCATCGGGGGACTTGACCTTGCCGCCGAGTGGGCCGGATTTACCACCGTCGGACAGTGCGAGTGGGCGGATTATCCCACCCGCGTGCTGGAAAAACACTGGCCGGACGTGCCGCGCTGGCGGGACATCCGCACGCTGACGAAGGAGAGTTTCTATGAAAAGACAGGACTGCGAACAGTTGACATTATTTCGGGCGGATTCCCCTGCCAGCCACACAGCGTTATCGGGAAACGGCTTGCAGAAAATGATGAACGGCACTTATGGCCAGAGTTCCTGCGAGTTATTGACGAATTGCGGCCGAGGTATGTTGTTGGCGAAAATGTTAATGGCATCTTATCTACAATACATGAGTCCATTTGCACCGATTTGGAAAAAGAAGGATACGAAGTCTGGACGTTCAGTATTCCGGCTTGTGCTGTCGGAGCGCACCATGAAAGATACAGGGTTTGTATTCTTGGCATCTCCAAGGGCAAGTCAGGACTTCAAGCCGATCCGCAGGCAGACACCACAGGAGCACAGCGGAAAACACGGACAAACGCTGAGCGCCAGCCTTGGAATTATCTTCCCGGAACGTATTGGGCAGTACATCACCCCCCAGTTTGCGGAATGGATGATGGGATTCCCGATTGGATGGGGGGATATCCGCAGTACAAACAGTGGATGCAGTGTTACGGAAACGCCGTAGTCCCCCAACAGTTTTACCCGATCTTCCAGGCCATAGCGGACATAGAGAGGGGAATTATACATGGATGATATCAAATTAGCCCTGCTTGGGAATAAAGAGGCGGCCAAGCGGCTGACGGATGCGGGGGTGCTACTGCCATGCCCGGGTTGCAGGGGTGAAGACACAAAGCACAGGGCTGTAATGGCATGCGTAATGATTGAATGCCTGTGTGGGTTTATGGCGGCGGGCTACGACTTGGAAGAAGCACGGCAGATATGGAACACCCGCGCGCCGATTCTGAGCGCGGAGGAGATGGAGATGCTGGAGGCGCTGAACGATGGCAAGGGCGATTGATGGAGAGTTGCTCGAACTGGAGATTGCAAATATTGCAAATAAACTGGCAAAATCCGATGCACAAAAGGCATTGATGGGACGGGTAATGTACTGCGTTGAGCATATGCCCACCCTCACCCCGCCGAACGAGTGGGTGAATCGAGTGAGAGAGCTTGACGAGCTGTACACAAAGCTCCAGATCGTAACAGGTTTTACAGCGGAGCAACTACTGGAAATTTTTGCTGCTGGGTATACGCTGGAAAAACCAGACTACTCAAAGAAATTTGCGGAAATGGAAAATCTGGCGGAAGCTGCCCAGCCGAACGAGCCGCTGACATGGAATGAGCTGGGCAATATGGTGGGAAAGCCTGTATATATCGTCGAGCTGGAAGATGGGGAAAGTTGCTGGGTGTTAGTGCATACCGTTGACGATATTAAGGCTTTGTTTGTGTCGGCGTTTGACCAGTACGATTACGGGAATAGAGAACTATACGGCCAAACATGGCTTGCCTACCGCCGCCCGCCGGAGGTATCGCCATGAGACGCCAATACACCCGCCAGGAGCTAGAATCCATCACCCAGGAGACCGCAATCTACATTGAGGGGGCAGGCATAGCTCAGCTCCAATGGGGCGGTTTGGAGATTGCTCAGGGCGTGAAGGACGGGTACCTATACTGCAAGCACATCAAGCCGTTTTCTATGGATCTGTACGGACAATACTGGACGGCCTGGGATGGGCCGCCGGAGAGGAAGGAAAACGCATGAAAACGATTTGCATTACTTGCAAAAATGACTGCAATAACGCCGGTACAACGGCCAGAATTTCTTGGTGCCCTCAGTACAAACCAGGACGAATTTTGTCCAACGCCGAACGCATCCGGGCCATGAGCGACGAGGAGTTGGCGCATCTGCTTTGCTTTGAAGGCTGGCAAATGAGCGAGGTGCAAGAATGCTTGGAGTGGCTCCAGCAGCCAGCGGAGGAGGACACCTGGACGAAGCCATCGAAAAGTACCTGAAAATCAAGGAGGAGGCCAACATGGACAAGCCGAGAATTTGCGAGGTGCTTGGGGTTGAACCAGAAGAAAAGTTTGAAATTAGAGGAAACACGTTAGGGCGATTTCGTATCAATAAATATGGGACATTCCAGATTGAAATATCAAATGACTGCTGGGGATTCTCCACTGTGGAATGTCTTAACAATCTCATAAATCATCCAGAAAACATCGCCCGCAAGCCCCGCTGGACGGAGCAGGAGGTGGAGAGGGCGAAGGCTATCAAAGTGCTATATCCAGTTGTTAAAACATTGGCATACGTTGATATAGTGGGACAGACATTTTACATGTATGATGACGAAGACAACTATAAGGGCAGTCTTGATAACCTTGATGAAACGTTTCCTACGCTGAGGAGCATAAGGCGGGCCACATTGGACGAGATCATCGGAGGTGCCCAATGACCAGAGAAATCCTTTTCAAAGCCAAGCGGCTGGATAATGGCGAGTGGGTGAAAGGAAGCTTGATTTCGTTTGCAGATGGAGGGCGATCGATTTTACCATCTGAGAGTGCTGTGCTTTACAAGAAGGGCGAGTCTCTTTTTTCTACTGTAAATTGCCTTGAGGTCGACCCTTCCACGCTCTGCCAGTACACCGGCCTGACCGACAAGAACGGGAGGAAAGTGTTTGTTGGGGACATTGTAAAATGCAGCCGTGGTTGCACCCATGAGGTGGTATGGGTTCAGGAACACGGCGGAACCTTTATCGGAGGAATGCCAGCAATCTATCTATCTGACTTGATGCCAGGATACGCATGGACTGGTGAGGAAGAAATCATCGGCTCCATCCACGACGGGGAGGGCGGGCAACATGAGCGAGTGGATTAGCGTCAAGGACAGGCTGCCGGAAAGTCAAGCGGATGTCCTTGTGGTGGCGTTTTGGCATGAACGCTGGCAGACCATGATGGGCTGGCATAGTGACATGGGAAAGAAGTGGCGTGTCATTACACCACACGGAGAAAGAGAGCCGGGCGGTGTCACCCACTGGATGCCCCTCCCAGACCCGCCGAAGGAGGGATTTGAAACGGACAGGGGAGCAAGAAAGTATACGGCGGGAGAAATTAAGGAATTAGCAAAGAAAGCATTTGAGGCTTGACAGAACGATTATTTTACATTATGATATAAAGGGGGATTATAAATAAAAATGAAATAAGATATTTCAAGTCTACTTAATGCAGTAGGAGCCATGTCCGAAATGCTCAAAGTATTCTATGACAATCTGATAAAACAGGGGTTCTCCCAGAAAGAGGCTCTTTACCTGACCAGCGACTATATGAAGGCGGTGTTTGGGAAATGAAATATAGCAATCCCGCTTGGGAGCCTTACTTTGAGGACATTTCCCCAATCCTATCAAAACTCTACTTCCTGACCAACTCAGGGACTATCAGATACATCATGGCGACTATGATTTTCAAGAAGATGTCCTTTCTCGAATGGAGGAACGAACATTGGACTTAACAAAATACGAAATGGAAACTATCTACAACTACAATCAGGAAGAGCCTCTTGCATCCTGCTATACGATGGATCGTGCCCTGATTCGCCGATTAGATGTACTTGCCGGAAAACACAAAGAAATTACTGTAGTTCGAACAGGTGAAGGTGTGAGGGAATATACTTTCCCCAAGAAGTGGATTAAAGTCCGCGCTCCGAAGGAACTATCGGACGAACAGCGGGAAAACATGGCAAAGAGAGCAAGAGAGAGGTTTGGGTTTGCGAAAGAAGGTGACAACTCTGAACAAGAATGATGTGACTATGGAGCAGGTCGTAAAACGGAAAAGAAACCGTCCAGACCTACAGCAGTTCGGGTATGAACTTGCGGAGCCGGGAGATAACAGCAAAGCGACTATGTTTATCCAAGCCCTCAACAAATTTGATAGAGTTGACCTCTCTGACGAGAATGCTGTAAAGCAGAGAATTGACGAGTTCTGGCAACTCTGCATCGACTTTGACACAAAGCCACAGGTATCTGGTATGGCTGATGTGCTTGGACTTGATAGGCGGCGACTATGGGAAATTACTCATGATGTTGTCGGGAGAAACCTTGAATGCAGCTCTGCGACAAGGGACTTGATAAAAAAAGAGTACAGAAAACTTGAGGTTTTATGGGAGTATTACATCCTGAATGGTAAGGTAAACCCGGTTTCTGCAATCTTTTTGGGGAAGAACAACTTTGATTACGCAGACCGCCAAGAAATCACTCTCACGCCTGGAACACCTCTCGGCGACTCTCCCGACCAAAAGCAGCTTGAGGAACGGATTGCCGGGTCTGTGGTGGCGGAGGAGTAGCGACTATGGCAACGACTATCACTCACGACTACGGTAGCGACTATGAAAATCCGGCAGCGACTATATTTTACGGAATGAACGACTATGGCAACGAGGCTAGCGACTATCGACTATGCCCGCTGAAAGCTGGCTGTCCACCGATGCCGACCTTCTATAACATCGACCCCGCGCCAGACGTGTCGGGCCTGCTCCGGGGCGGCGTGGTGAAGGTCCGCGCAGGCGGCGAGCCGCCCCGCGTGGAGTACATAGGCGGGATGTGCAACGGTCCCCGCTGCGCCTGATGGGACGCAGACAAGAGCCGTTGTGCCGTCTTATCCCTGGCCCGCAACAAATGAAAATACCCCGGCTTGCTCCTGGTGGAGTGGGCCGGGGTTGCTTTATGCTCTGTTTGGCGTTCTGTGGGCCGATATACGGCGTTTTAGGACATGGGAATATAGAGACACTTCCAGACGGTAAAGACGCTCTACGGGCCTGTAAATAGCCTTTGCGGCGGTTCTGCTTTTTTGGCGTGATCTTCTCTGCTGGTCACGGGCGCAAAAATGCCGCTTGATGACCTCTGGAGGGCCTACAAGCGGCGGAAAACTGGCGGGAAGTATAGGGAGACATGGGCAAAAGAAAACCCGCCCCAGGAAAGCCCAAGGCGGGCGGTGGCGATATTGTTAGATGGCCCACCCCTCAGACAGGACGCGGAGCGGGATAAACGGCCCGCCGCGCTGGGAGTGGTCAATGATGCAGGGTACGCCGTCAGCGTTGGCGGTCAGCTCGTAGCAATCAGAGCCTCGGAAAATGTGTTTGCGCCCGTCTCCGGCCTCTGCGGCTTCAAATCCTGCGGGCAGCTCCACGGCAACGCGCCGGGTCCATGTCCGGCTAATCTCCGGGTACTCCTCAAGCGTTACCTCTGCGGGCTTGCCTGTCTGGATCATATCGCCCGTGCGGGTGATATATAGTGTAATAGTCATGTTGTGCCGTCCTTTCCCCCGGCTCTGCCGGGCTCCGTTGTGTTGATTGTATCGCGCCCGATCGGGGCAGTCAAGATTTTTTCGCCGTCTCCCAGATAATCATGATCGGGAGGAGCAAGATAAACAGAATAATCAAGCGGGGGGCACCTCCTCGGCGGCTTTGTTCATTTGAGTTTCCCACCAAGCGGTTTTTTCTTCCAGTGTTTCCCCCGGCTGCTCCTGCGTTGGAATGTCGCAGATAGCAAGCAACGGGCAGCCAGAACATTTATAATCAAAGTGCTTTTCGCAAATCAATTTGACTGCATTTGAAAACATGTTCATTTCCTCCATTCTCCCGGTGGTCGGGTCAAAAGCGGGTGATTTCCTGTCCATCGCTTGCCACGTCCGGGAGGAATGTTCCCAGGCGGGCCGGGTCGGTAAACAGGTTGTAGCCGTCAATGCCCACAAACTGGGCAACCTCCACGGCGTTCCCGTGGGCGTCTCTGTCGATGTAGCGGCGCAGGGTGTAGGCTCTGCCCTCGTAAATATAGCGCCCGCCGTCCTGGTAGTATTCGCGGGCCTCGGCCAGCGTGGCGGCGGCGATCTCGTCAATGGTCATTGTCAGCCGCCTGGCGGCGTCTCTGTATCGTTTCATTGTGCGACCTCCTCCATGTCAACGCATTTTTGGAGATTGTCGGCCTCCGTGCCTAGATTGAAGATATTACCTAGATAATAGGCTTTCGCCTCCTCTATAGAGGCATTAAGCTGGGTATACAGATAGTCTCCATTGGAAAAAGTGACTTTGTAAGTATTCATTGTGCGGCCCTCCTTACCCGATTTTATCGGCCATTTCCCGGTAGTTGTACGGGATATATACATTTTTAGCGTTCGGGTTTGGGCGGTAAACCGTGGCTGTCTGCCCGTCGTCCGTAATATAGCAATCAACATATTCCCCATTACAGAGGGAGACAAACCGACGCGCATTTTCTGGCACCTCGTCCAAGCTCCAAAAGTAGCGACCATCTGTAACGCGCTTATTATAGCAAGCGGTTGTAATGACGCGGCCCTTACCTACGGCCCGCATGTCGTGGAGTTGTGTAAATTGTGGGTTGATTTTGAGGCCGTAGAGAGCCAGGAAACGGCGGAATCCGCTGTCCGTGCGGTAGGCTGTCCAGGCCATGCAATCGCGTTGAACAACGTATTTATAGCCGCACTCGCTGGTTTTTCCGTCAAGATAAATTGTGATACTGATCATTTGTTTTTCCTCCTTGTCATGGAGGGCCGCCCCCTCCGGCTCTTGCCTTTCCCTGCCGGTTGTGTTACACTGAGGGCGACATGTGGCAGGCCATGCCGCCCCGTGTTCTTTGTTAGATAGCCGCTTACTTGTTAAGGGTAGGGCGGCTATCTTTTTTACTGCTTTGGAATGGCTTCCCGGATAATGCGGGCCGCATCCTGCGGGTCTTTGGCTGTGGCCTCTACCAGTTTCGCCAGGGTTTCAAGGTAAGATGCTAACTCGGTCTGGGTCATGCTATCAGTCTCCATTTCGTGTACCTCCTGCCCGGTAGATTCAGCGCGGTTTCCCTTGCTGTGATTATATGATAACATATTTGCTTGATGTAGTCAACAGAATTTACAAATATTTTTATTTATTTTTTGAGTAGTTGCGATTTGTGCCAAATTATTATTATATATATGTGGGCTGTTTGGTATGGGTATACCCCAGATAATCAAGGTATTACAAGGATAACGGGCCGCCGGGCACCCCCGGGGGATAGGACAGGGCGGCCACCCACCACCTGAGCCCCCCTACCACAGAAAAATTAAAAAAAGCAAAAAACATGTTGACAAACAACAAAATTATTTGTTATAATGAATTTGCAAACAAAAGGAGGCGAGATGGGATGGCTGAGAGCATTTGTGTTGGATATGCGCGGGTGTCCTCGAAAGACCAAAATGAGGAGCGGCAGACTAAAATGCTGAAAGAGGCCGGAGTGCCGGAGCGGTACATCTTCATTGATAAAGAGAGCGGGCGGGACTACAACCGGGACAAATGGAACGCGATGATGACTGTAATCCGAAAGGGTGATACGGTTTTTGTGTGCAGCCTTGACCGGCTCGGAAGAAATTACACTGAGACTGGAAAACAGTGGGAACATATCACGAAGGAGATCGGAGCAGATATTGTTGTGCTGGATATGCCCATTTTGGATACCAGGAAAACGAACGATCTCACAGGAACGCTGATTGCTGATATTGTATTGAAAGTTCTTTCGTATGTGGCTGAGAAGGAAAGAATCAACACGCATGAGCGGCAGGCCCAAGGGATTGCTCTTGCTAAGGACAGAGGCGCATATAAAGGAAGAAAGCCGATTGAAATAGATGAGGTGGCTTTCGATGCAGCCTACAAAGAAGTTCTGTCTGATGGGAGGACGAACAAGTGGGCGATGGAAAAGTTGGGGTTGCGTCCAAACACCTACTATAAGGCAGTTGCGAAGTATCGGGCGGAACACGGGTTGCCTCCGCTGGAGAGCCGAAACAAAAAGGGGGTAAAAAAGGGGGATGTTTAACGAGGCAAACAAGAAACAGGTTCTTGAAATGCAGGATCAGTTTTATTCTGACAGAATCGGGAAAGTGTACGGCGATTTTGAAGTTACCCGTGTTTGGTATGATTGGGAAACACATAAACAGATGTGGGAGCTAACCTGTCAGAAGTGCGGAAGGAAGAAAGTCACGCATAACGGGAAAGATTATGCGAAAGGGAAGAATCAAGGGATTTGTGGGTGTGAAACAAGAAAAAGAATAGCAGCGGAAAAGGAAACCGCAAGGATTAAAAGAGAAAATTTGCCAAGCAACCCAAAGTGGATTGGGCAGAAAATTGGATGCTGGGAGATAATTGGATATAAAACGGGATTCGGCTGGAAAACGAGATGTACCTTTTGTGGTGCAGAGAATTACCACGCTCCAAAGTTTTTGTTGAGAGAAAATCCTATGGTTTGTATTTGCCAAACAAACCGAGGAAAGTTTGATATAGAAAAATGGAGAGGTGTTCGAAAATACCATCTAACCGTTGTTGGAAAACGCAAAAAGATGTTTGTGTGCAGATGTGATTGCGGTAGATCAGTTGAAGTAAATCCGGTGCTTTTTGAAAATGGGAAAATAAAGAGTTGTGGAAAAGCAGATTGTATTCATCATAAGTCCCTTATTAGTACACATGGATTATCAAAAGATAGGATATACAGAATTTGGAGCGGAATGAAAGAGCGGTGTTATAACCACAAAAACCATGCGTGGAAAACATACGGTGGGCGAGGAATAGACATTTGTGATGAATGGAGAGAGGATGTGTTTGCGTTTAGGGATTGGGCTCTGTCGCATGGGTATGCCGATAATTTATCAATAGACCGAATTGATAACGACAAAGGGTACTCACCAGATAATTGTAGGTGGGCTGATGCAAAGGCGCAAGCAAACAATCAACATCCGAAATATACATTTACCGCAAGACCAACCGAAAAGCGGAGCAGGAAACGGAAACTGGAATGGGAGATTAATGGAGAAACGAAGTCGGCCATTGATTGGTGCGAGCAATACGGATTGAGCTTTTCTTTTGTATCTTACCGCATTAAGAAAATGGGCATGACACCATACGAGGCATTAACCACGCCGAAAGTTACCGCTGGTAGGCCAAAAACGACAATATCCTAAAAAATAAAAAAAGACGGCTCCATCACAGTGGAGGCCGCCTGTAAGCAGATGGGCATTAGTAAAAGCCAATGGTATAATTTGAGCAGAAAAAAAGACCGCCGCCCTCGGTCAAAAGGAAGCGGCGATCTGAATGAGAACACACCAGAGGCGTGTTGACAAGGATAATATAGCACACGCCTCCAGATAAAACAAGGGGGTATTGACTATGTGTAAAGAGCGTAAGGCATTGGCTCAGATTTTGGATTTCATTGACAAGAAAATTGAGGCCTGCGGAGCGTTTAAGGGTGGGCCGGAAGGTGCTGCCCTTCGATCTGTAAGAGAATATATTTTGAAAGTGCAGGATGATATGTAGGCAAGAAAAATTCCGCAAAAAACAAAAAGGAGGATATGATGGACTGGATCAAAGTAACGCCTGAGACGATGCCGCCGGATATGGAGCCGGTAATGGTGACGGTAAGAGTCAATGATGGAGGAAAGCAGACCTGGGTTGATGTCCGATACAATCCAGAGTACAAAGAATGGGAATAGCTTGCGGATGCTGTTGGAGATTACTGGGAAGGGCTTGGAAAGGATTATGAAGTAACTCATTGGATTCCGTACCCGGAACCGGCGGAAGATTGAATAATTGTAGTGCCAAGTGCCTCTCCCAACGGAGCGAACAGTGCCAAGTGCCTTTTATCTTACGGGATAGGAGGCACTTTTTTCATGGAAATTCGAGAGTTGGTAAAGAAGGCGTTTCAGAGGGACTTGTCTGACCCGTCTGCACTGAATGACGCCTTTGATAGCTTGCGTTTGCTGGAGCCAGAAGATTTTACGCTGGCGCATGAGCGGAACAAGGAAGTGCGGCGGCTGTCTGCGAAATTCGCCACAGAACAAAAAAGCATCCGTATGTTCGAGCTGAACAAGCGGAGTCTGCTGTTTGATGCGCCGTATGATTTTGATGCGGCGATAAGATATGCTGAGTGGGATAGAGAGCCGAAAAAGAAGTTTTATATGCCACGCAGAAAGCAGTTACTTCCGGTTGTTCAAGCTATGCAGCGGCTATCTGAACGGAAGATACGCATTTTGGGTGTTATGGCTCCCCCGGGCGTCGGGAAGACCACCATTGAATTGATGTTCATGGTGATGGAGGGGTTAAAGAATCCAGATTTAAGCATTCTGATGGGTTCGCACTCAAACTCATTCCTACGTGGGGCTTATGAAGAAGTTGGGCGGATGTTAGACCCCAAAGGGGAGTATTTGTGGAAAGATATTTTCCCATCTATTCAAGTTTGTAAAACCAACGCCCAAGACATGCGGATTGATCTCGGGAAACGAAAGCGGTTTGAGACCTTTGAGTTTTCGTCTATCGGATCCGGCAATGCAGGCAAGGTCCGTGCGTCAAACCTGTTGGTAGCAGATGACCTTGTGCCCGATATCGAGTCCGCAATGAGTAAAGAGCGTATGGACAAACTCTGGCAGCAGTATTATACCGATCTGATGCAAAGAATGATTGGGGATTGCGTCCAGCTCCTTGTCCAAACTCCATGGACGCTGCACGACCCCATTGATCGGCTGGAATTCACTCATGCAGAAGACCTGCAAGCAGAGTTTATCCACCTCCCTGCTCTGGATGAAAAGGATGAAAGCAATTTTGATTATCCGTATGGGCTTGGGTTTACCACCGCATTCTATCACAATCAGAGAGATGTCATGGATGATGCATCATGGAGAGCACTTTACATGACGCAACCCATCGAGCGTGAAGGGCAGCTCTACAACGAAGATGAGCTACGGCGCTACTTTGAGCTTCCTGATGGTAAGCCAGACGCTATTCTGTTCGTTTGCGACACGAAAGACAAGGGAACTGACTACTGCGTCATGCCAATTTGCTATCAGTACGGAAATGACTTCTATTGCGAAGACGTGGTATGTGACAACAGCAATCCAGAGGTTGTAGAGGCGCGGCTGGTGTCAAAGCTCCTTCAGCATAAGGCTCAAATGGGCCAGTTTGAAAGCAACAGCGCTGGTGGGAAAGTAGCAGAAAAAGTTCAGAAAGAAGTTAAAGAAGCTGGCGGTATAGCGAAAATCACCACAAAATATACGACACAGCAAAAGGAAACAAAAATCATAGTGAACTCGCCGTGGGTGAAAGACCATGTGCTGTTCAAAGACAACTCTGTCATAAAGAAGGACAAGGAATATCGAAGGATGCTCAACTTCCTTTGCGGGTATACGATGGCAGGTAAAAATAAGCATGATGATGTTCCTGATGCTTGGGCAATGTTTGCTGAGTATGTTCAGCAACTCGAAGGGAACAAAGTAGAGGTGTTCCGCCGTCCATTTTAAAACACAAAATATTGTGTATAATGTCTTGATTAAATCGTATATATTGTGGTATAATAAAGACGGATAGATATTTGCCCATATCCGCCAGGTTTCTTTTCCAACCTCCTTCACACGGACGGGGTAGCGGCGGTGCAGCCGCTGCCCCTACTGTGTGCAATATGCCGCCGGTCGAACACCACCCCACTATTCGGGGCATGAGGGGTCGCACCCCTCTGGCGGCGAATGACGGTGGAAAGACACTACACCAGATTGCCAGAGCGTCTAGGCGCTGGGAAGAGTAAGACGCGAGCCGCCTGTCATGGGGGCGGAGCTAAAAAAGCGGTGGCAGCTATGACCTGCCCCGGCGCTATCCCGCTGAAAACTGCCCTGCGAGTGGCTAATCATGATGTCGCCGCCGAGACCAGGGTGTGTCAATCTAAGCGAGACGGCGCAAATATGCCATCTTAGCTCAACTGGTAGAGCAACCGTCTTGTAATCGGTAGGTTGGAGGTTCGATTCCTCCCGGTGGCTCCAGAGATGCCCGGTGTATGCCGGACAAAGCATCATCTTGTGGTGGTGCTTTATATGCCGAGTGCAGCAGCAGAAGCGAAAGCGGCGGCCATGGACAACGCCGTGGACGTGTGGCGGCTCAATACCGCCTCTCGGCTCCAAACGCAGATGGAAAGCAAAAGAGGCACTGCGCGATTAAATTAAATGCCAATGGGCGGCTGGACAACCTACTGTCCGCCATATGCCGCTCCTCGCCGCTTGAGGCGGGCGGTGGCACCATTGAGCAGGCAGTGAATAAGAGTAGGCATCAAGGAAGAACAGACCACTTGAGCCGAAGCCGCTGGCGTAGAGGTCTGGTGAGGTCAGCAATGCTCAAACAGGCCCGCGGAAAGCCTGACCAAACCCGCAGCATACCCCGAAAGGGGTATATCTGGACCATTGGCCCGATGGTCGGGCGGGCCCCTCATAAGGGCTTGGTCTTGGTTCGATTCCAAGATGGTCCACCAGAATTAGAAAGGAGTCGCCCAACTGAATGAAGATTGACATTTATTGTCCGGTCTGTGCCGCTGCTGGCATCAATCATGGAAAAGGGCGGCTTTTGATGCAGGTGGATAGCAAAACAACTGGTATAGTTTATCCATACTGTAAGGCTTGCAAGAAAAACATCAAGATTGAGTTAAAAGGCGATAAAAGCGCCTGAGAATATATAGTTTAGTGCCAAGTGCCTCCGGGCAATGCCTGGACGAAGCGTGCCGAGTGCCGAGAGTAGACCTTATACGGGTCTGTTCTTGGCACTTTTTTGTTTGTCTGGAGGTGACAGAGTGACTGAAAACAATACTGTTCGAGCTATATCCGAGTGGCCGGTCAATGGGCTGACTGGGCGTAGAAAAATTTACACCGCCAAAAAGAAAGTTACCCCGGAAAATGTGGTGGAGGTGCTGGGCAAGGCACTGGCCGTGCATCGCATCAACAGTGCGGAAATGTCCTATTTGTATGACTATTACAGAGGCAAACAGGACATCCGGCTGAAAGATAAAATCGTCCGCCCGGAGATCAACAACAAGGTGATGATTAACCGGGCGAACGAAATCGTGGTATTCAAGTCTGCTTACCTTCTGGATGGCCCAATCCGTTATGTGTCCAACGGTGGAGAAGATGATATTTCTTCTAATGTGAATACATTGAATGAATATATGCGAGCCGAGAGCAAAGACACTCTCGACAAAGAGCTGGCAGATTGGATGCACATCTGCGGTGTTGCGGTCCGCATGGTCCTCACTGACGAAGTCGGAGAAGAAGACGGGTCCCCGGCATCCATATATACCCTTGACCCAAGAGCGGCGTTTTGCATCTACCATAGCGGAGTAGGGCAGAAAAAGGTCGCTGGTGTGCTGGAACAGGTAGATGATGAGGGACAGCCCTACTTCTGCGTGTACACCCCAGAATGGTATTTCGAGGTGCAGAACGGTCAGATCACTAAGCAGGAGGGCCGTACCATCCCCTACATCCCTATTGTGGAGTATGTGAACAATGACGCCCGCATGGGTGCGTTTGAGCCGGTCATCCCAATCCTGAACGCAATCAACATGATTGAATCCAATCGGCTTGACAGTATTCAGGATTTCGTCAACGCCTTTGATGTGTTCCAAAACTGTGAGTTAGAGGACGGTCAATATAAGGAACTGGCAAAGGGCGGGATGGCAATTACTATCAAGAGCGTTCAGGCTGGTATGGAGGCCAAAGTATACCGCATCGCCTCTGAACTGAACCAGACCAACACGCAGACCATTGTGGACGATTTGGAGGACGCATACCTGACCATCTGCGGGATGCCGAACCGGAACGGAGGTTCCTCTACCAGCGACACTGGGCAGGCGGTCATTTACCGAGATGGATGGTCTGCCGCTGAGAGCCGGGCCAAGGACACGGAAAAGACATGGGAGCGGTCGGAACGGGAGTTCCTGCGGCTGGTGCTGTATATCTGCCGTGAGACTGGCGATTTGGGTTTGCAGTTGGCAGACATCAAGCCGGAGTTCACCCGCAAGAACCTGTCCAATATCCAGTCCAAGGCGCAAGTTCTGGCGGAGATGCTGAACAATAGCAAAATTCATCCGAAGTTGGCGTTCCAGTACAGTGGGCTATTCAGCGACCCAGAGGAGGCTTACCGTATAAGTTCCCAATATGCCGAGGAACAGCAACGCAAGATGGAGCGGAGCCTGCGGGATGAACTGAATACCAACAGGGACACAAATATAACTGTGGAGGAAAGAAACAATGATGTCTCCGTTTTGGAATGACCCGTTCAGCATGGTATATCAAGCATTTCAGAACCTTTATCCTGGAAAAGAGTGCGAGTGCTACTTTGAGCCTGACTTGAAAGCAGAAGATGAAGACAAGGCGTATGGTCTCACAAATTTCTGCGATGATGGAGAAACTATAATTTTAGTAGACCCGAATGTGGACATTGAAAACGCAACAGAAATTTTTGCACACGAACTTGCACATGTAGCCGTTGGATATGACGCTAAACATGGCCCGGAATGGGATGCCGCTTTTGATGCAATTCTCGATGAATACAACCGCATAGGGGATGAACTGTTTGGAAAACAAAAACCCTTATGACCTCACCGATAAAGCCATCGACCTTTTGAATAGGAGGGCGGTCAAGCGGTTTGAGGACGCCAAAGACGAAGCGGCGCTGGCGAAATTTGATGAACTCAATGTGCTGGAAGTCACCCGGACGCTATATGACCAGCTACGTAAGGACAACCAAGATGTCTTTCTTGAACTGGCGCAGGAGCGGTATCAGGAGGCCGAGCCGCACGGAAAGGAACCACCTGATTTAGCGTGGTTACTGGCATTGCTGGCGGCGTACAACGCTGTTACGAAATACCAGTATTCCCACGAATGGGAGCGCAAGCGTGACCGCACAGCGGAGGCTATTAACTCGACCACCGCAAAGGTCACAGAGTTTCGACGGGGCCTTTCCTACTGGGCGCAGATGACGGAATGGTATGCGGTGGAAGTCACAGACCAATCCACACTGAAAGCATTTCAAGACAGCGGTGTTCGCTATGTGAAATGGAACACCATGAATGACGGGCGTGAGTGCTCCACTTGTAAGGAACGAGACGGGAAAATTTATCCCATCCGTAGCATACCGCCAAAGCCCCACCCCGGTTGTCGTTGCTGGTATACACCGGCGAAGAAAAAGTAAATTTAAGCGGCCCGGCCGTTTGAATACGGCGCAGAGAAGCGCCTTACCAAACGCAAACCGGAGAGAACCGGACAAACGCGAAATATGGGGCGGAGATGCCCGACACAAAAGCGCAAAGGAGAATTGATATGCCGATTGATACCACAGCCATTGAAGGGTTTGAGAGCATGACTGCCGAACAGAAAGTGGAAGCCCTGCTCAAAGTGGAAGTGCCGGAAAAGGTTGACTTATCCGGGTACATTCAGAAGTCGCAGTTTGACAAAGTGAGTTCTGAATTGGCCGAGGCCAAGAAAACGCTTAAAGGCAAGCTGTCCGAGGACGAAGCCGCCGCCGCCGAGCGCGAGGCGAAGTGGGCGGAGATGGAAGCTAAACTGAAAGAGCTGGAGACTGAAAAGACAATCTCCACCTATAAGGCTAGTTACCTTGCCATGCCGGGTTTCGATGAAAAGTTGGCGGAGGATACGGCTAAAGCGCTGGCCGAAAGCGACATGAAGAAAGTCTTTGAGAACCAGCAGAAAGCCAACGCCGCCTATGAGAAAAAACTGCGGGCTGATCTGGTAAAGCAGGACCCCAAACCTGGCGGTGCTGGTGGTGGGAATGAAGAGAAGGACGAGGCCGTGGAGTTTGCCAAGAATCTGGGCAAACAGCGGGCCGACGCCCTCAAAAACGCAAACGAAGGTTTGAAACACTACCTTTGATTGAAAAGGAGAGAAACAGATGAAGTTTACCAAGACTTCTGTTGGCGGAACCATTGAGATTCTGGCCGCTGACGATTTTGTGACGATCCCCATTTGTGTCACGGAAACCGCTGCCGTCCCTGCTGGTATGCCCATGACTACTGCTGGGAAGAAGGTGGCTACTACCTCTTATGCTACCGCTGTGGGTATGCTACTGTATGATGTAGACCCGACCGAGAATCCCAATGGCGCTCTGCTGGTACAGGGAGTTGTGGACAAAAAGAAAGTCGAGTCCCATGCGAGCATTACGCTGGATGATACTTTTGCTGTGCCCGGTATCATTCTGCGTGACAACATTGGCGTGAACGAGTAAGGAGGGATACATAATGGATTTGAGAGAAGTTTTTACTCCTGCTGCGATTGCGGCCAACTGGATTGAGGTTGCCTCCAATCAGATTCCTTATCTGGGCGCGACCTTGTTCCCTGCCCGCAAGAAGGCCGGCCTTGACCTGTCCTGGCTGAAAGGCTCCCGTGGGCTACCTGTCTCTCTGATGCCCTCCGCATTCGACGCGAAGGCCACCTTCCGTGATCGGATTGGATTTGAGAAGCTGGAGACCGAGATGCCTTTCTTCCGTGAGGGATACAAGATCAAAGAGAAGGACCGGCAGGAGATGCTGCGGGTGCAGGAGTCTACCGACCCCTACGCTGCCGAAGTGATTGCTCGTGTATTTGACGATACCCGAGATCTGGTTGACGGTGCAAATGTCGTGCCCGAGCGGATGATTATGCAGCTCCTGTTCCCCGAGGGTGGAGACGTTGGTATTGCCATTAAAGCAAACGGTGTGAATTACACGTACAAGTATGATACAGACGGTTCTTGGAAGACCTCCAACTACACCGCACTGACTGATACTGCAACTTGGGACAAGCCCTCTACGGCTGACCCCTTTGCGGCGTTCAAGACAGTCAAAGACGCTATCCGATCTAAGACTGGAACTGAACTGACGGTCGCCATTATGAACTCTTACACGTTCAATCTGCTTTCCAAGACGGATGCAGTAAAGAATCGTTATTTGACCACTAATGGCCTGTCTCTTGGCTATCTGACAGACGCCGAAGTAAAGGCGGTTGTGGAGTCTACTTCTGGTCTGCGGATTGCCATTTACGACAAGCAGTACCGGGACGAGAGCAAGGTAGCCCATGCATTTGTGCCCAATGGGTATGTCTGCCTGATTCCTGACGGCGCACTCGGTTGCACTTGGTATGGAACAACTCCGGAAGAGGCGGATCTGCGTGGAGCGTCCAGCGCAGAGGTTTCCATTGTGAATACAGGTGTTGCGATTACCCGTATTCTCCAGGAGCATCCTGTAAACATCAACACCTTCGCGTCTGAAATCGTCCTGCCCTCCTTCGAGCGTATGGACGAGGTGGCTGTGCTCAACGTCCTGGGGGGATGATCGGGTCTGACACTCTAAGCCTTTTCCCCGGCAGTCAGACCCTATTGTGGAAGCAGGTGTCCGAGCTGGTAGGAGATGACCTGGCGGTCAAGGCTGATGGATCTGTAGTCGGTACATTCCATCATGTGACGGATACACCGAGTTCAGTTCTGAGCCGGACGAGCAAGAAGGTTATTACTTTCCGTTTCACCTGACTAAGACCGGAAGCAAAATGACCTTCAAGAAAAATGGTTCACCTACTAAGCAGGACATTGCATTTGACCCGGATATTATTTTCCGGGTTACGAAGACCGATGCTTTCGAAGTGTTGGTAGATAACCAAAGCGTTGTGACGTTCAATTTCTCTGGAGCTACATTCGAGAGTTAAGAAAAGCGGGAGGCAGCATGAAGTTTATTCCAAATTACCGCGTGTGTTATGGTGGCCGGTTTTATGAAGTTGGTGCCCAGGTCTCTATCAAGGCCGAAGACGCGGATATGATGAAGCGGCACGGGACGGTGTTGGATGAACCGACGCCGCCGCCCGCCGCACCTAAAAAGCCGGGTAGACCTAGGAGGGCGGACAATGGACAATCTGGCGAGGTTGAAACTCCGCACGAATGAGCCGGACGAGGCCATCCTGGAGGACTGCCTGGAGAGCGCAAAAGCGGCGATCATGGCGAGACGGTATCCGTTCCAGGAATGGCCGGAGGAACTGGAGAGCCGGTATCTTGATTTGCAGTTCAGGTGTGCGCTTGACCTCTACAACAGAATCGGAGCAGAGGGACAGCTTAGTCATGGGGAAAACTCCATCAGTCGGGCTTGGGAGTCCTCTTGGATTTCTGAACCGCTCTTGCAGGAAGTGACGCCAGTTGCAAAGGTGGTGGGATGATGGTTCATCCGAATGGACACAAAACCGTTATTGAATATTCCGGTGTGAATATTTGTGATATTTCTATTGATGGATTCCATTTAAAAAGCGTATCAAAGTTAGATGTACATGATGGTGCGCCGGACGAATTTGCAGAAGTGACACTCACTTTTTCCCCTGGAGAAATCATCATCAAGCGAAAGGATGATGAGCTATGAGATCGTTGCTCCGGAATCAACAGCCTGTTTTCTTCAAACTATACAAGGGTCAAGAGGAAATCGTAGATGAATATGGAAACCCGACCGGCTCATATGTCCCTATTTACAGCGAATTGAAATCCGCTATGCTGTGTGTTTCCCCGAACAAGGGCAATTCCGAGGTGGAGCAGTTCGGCTCACTGGAGGATTACGATCGAACGGCAACTACCGCAGATACGGCCTGCCAAATTGATGAGGATTCCGTTTTGTGGGTAGATGGGGCTGATACTGACGGCCCGTATAACTACATTGTGAAGCGGAAAGCTCCATGGAAGAATAGTATTCAATACGCTATCAAAAAGGTTTCTGTATCTGAGTACGAAGCGGAACAAAAATTGTTTGATAGAAAAGCAGAGATTGAGGCGGCGATGCTAAGTGCCAAAAATAAAACTGAAGCTGAGCACGGACTCGATCAACCAAGCATTGAAGGAAGTCAAGGCGTATCAGAAGAAGGTTGAGGGGGCTGGCGAGGAAATCGCAAAGCAGCTTAGCGAGATTGGCTACTCTGTCGCCTACAGCGTCATGCAGGGACATGTGTTTTCTGGTGAGACGATTGAAAGTTTGACACTGGATAAAAAAGGCGAAGGGCGGTATGTCCTATACGCAGAATCGCAAGCAATATTGTTCTTTGAGTTTGGCGCTGGCGTACGCTATGGTGGTGGGCATCCATGGGATGATGATTTTGGGTTTGGCCCAGGAACATATCCGGGGAATGGGCATTGGGATGATCCTAATGGCTGGTGGTTCCCGACAGATGATCCAAGGCTTGTTATAAGAAGAGACAAAAATGGTCAGGGGTGGGGGCACTCCTACGGCAATAAGCCGCATATGCCATTCTATAATGCGGACAGGGCCATGAGAGACAGTCTCTTGACAGTTGCCAAAGCGGTTTTGAGATAAGGTTGGGATTTTGTGCAGTGGAGAAAGAACCCGTTTGGATTAAGCGAAACAGATTACAAGAAAATTTATAACTCTTGGTGGAACATGAAGAACAGGTGTTCAAACCCAAAGTCGCAACGGTTCTATTCTTACGGAGAACGAGGAATAACCTTGTGCGAAGAATGGATGGACTCCCAGGTGTTTATCGGATGGGCAGTAAAAAACGGGTGGAGACCCGGATTGACTATTGAACGAATCGATGTAAATAAGGGATATTCTCCTGAAAACTGCACTATTATTCCGTATGCGTTACAAGCGCAAAACAAAACGACAAACATCAGAATCAAAATAAATGGGGAAGAAAAATGTTTGTCTGAGTGGTGCAGAATATTTAATTTCCCGTTCAAAAGAGCATGGAAAAGATACCACATGTTTGGGTATCGAGATGTCGAAACCATTTTCTATGAAGGGGATTTGAGGAGGCGGTCGGTATCATAGACATTGAATCGTTCCTTTTCAGTCAAATTGCAGGAGCGCTTCGAGCGTCCTATGAAGGAATTTTTGTGTCTGGCGAATATGTAGACAGCCCCGCAAAATTTCCGGCCGTCACCATCGTTGAAAGCGACAACAGTGTACTTCAAAAAATGAGAACGGTAGCGCCAAATCTAGAAAATGCTGTATCTCTGATGTATGAAGTAAACGTTTATACCAACAGTGTCGGTTACAAGAAATCCGAGGCAAAGGATATCATTGAAACCATCGACAATGAGTTTTCCAAGATGGGATTCACTCGTACCATGTGCAATCCGGTGTCCAATTTGCAGGACGCCACCATCTGTCTCTTATACACATCTCCGAGCCCACGAGACTAGCGCTCATCTCG
>ENA-OXGJ01000175-OXGJ01000175.1-human-gut-metagenome-genome-assembly--contig:-NODE-175-length-34209-cov-9.460473_pt1 | contig 34209 bp, 31 predicted proteins | sample MGYA00249835_ERZ652264 | MGnify/ENA primary metagenome ERZ652264 (study PRJEB26925, sample SAMN05826844) | human gut metagenome | biome: ENVO:2100002; feature: ENVO:00000062; material: ENVO:00002003... | reverse complement strand
GCGCTAGTCTCGTGGGCTCGGAGATGTGTATAAGAGACAGGGCGAAATTCTTCTGGATGGGCTGTCTCTGGAAAAGCTTCCCGCTCGAGAGCGGCGGAAATATTGCGGAACGGTGCTCGGCTTTATCCCACAAAGCCCAATGACCGCATTTGATCCTCACATGAGAATCGGCGCACAGATGGTACAGACCTTCCGGCTCCGCTTGAATTTGCCGAAAGACAAAGCGCTGACGCTGGCCCGGGAACAGCTGCTGGCCGTCAATCTGGAAGATGTGGAACGGATTTTGAACTCTTTTCCCAGCCAACTCTCCGGCGGAATGCTCCAGCGGGTATCCATGGCCTGTCTGGGAGGGCTTGCCCCGCGCTATATCCTTGCGGATGAGCCTACCTCGGCTTTGGATGAAGAAAACCGGGATCACCTTCTTACGCTGCTGCGGGAGATTTATCACTCCGCCGGCATCCTGTTCGTATCACACGATGTATCGGCTTTGAAAATGCTCTGCCGGGAGACAGTGATTTTAGAGCAGGGCGCCATAATTGAGCGGCAGAATACCGAAGCGTTGTTTACTCATCCGCAGCAGTCATGGACGCAGGCATTTGTTCATGCCGCGGAAACCCGGAAAGGGGGAGATTGGTCATGGAAGGCTTTGTAGTGGATCAGGTGTCCAAAACTTATATGGACGAAAAACAGCGGCCATACCAGGTCCTTCATGATGTGTCTTTCTCCTGGTCTGCTGGAGAAAATATCGCTGTTCTGGGGGAAAGCGGCAGCGGAAAAAGTACCCTGGCCCGGCTTCTGATCGGCATTGAAAAACCGAACAGCGGAACTATTACATGGAATGGAGAAGATATTACCCGCTGGAAGGCGTCCACATGGCGGGAGAAACGCAGTCATATCCAAGCGGTTTTTCAGGACGCCTCCGGGACACTCAACCCGGCTCGCTCCGTCTACCACAATGTGGAGGAGGCCCTACGCAACTTGACGCAGTTGGACAAGCGGCAAAGGCGGGCGAGAATCGATGAATTGATGGAGCTGACCCACATGGACTCCCATCTTCTTCAAATTCCGGTTCGTCAGCTCTCTGGCGGCGAACAGCGCCGCCTTTCTCTGCTCCGGGCCCTCTCCATTCATCCGCAATTTCTGGTGCTGGATGAAGTCACCAGCGGGCTGGACCTTCTTTCCGCAGATGCTGTACTGCAGGTTCTGGAGCGTTACCACGAGGAATTTGGCTGTGCCTATCTGCTGATTACCCACGACCGGCAGACAGCATATCGCATATCCAGTCGGATTCTCGAATTAAACCAAGGGGTATTCGTGCGGGAAGCTGTCCGCACTGAATCCAAATAAATAATATCCAAAGAAAGGAACATAGTCATGAAAAAGAAATTGCTTTCTCTGATTTCAGCGGTGCTCTGCCTCTGCATGGTATTGAGTGCCTGCGGCGGGCCAGCCAACAACGATCCGTCATCCTCCATATCCGAAAGCCAAGGTGGGGACAACACCCAAGACAAAACGCTTACCATCGCAACTATGACCGAGACAACTACTCTGTCTCCGCTTTATATGGGTGTTTATAATTACTCCATGTGCACCATGCTCTATGAAACTCTCCTAAAATACGAGGATGGAGAGGTCAAGGGCAATCTGGCTGAATCCTACTCGTTCAATGAGGATGGAACCGTGATGACGCTGACGCTCCGCCAAGGAATTACTTTCCATGACGGAACCCCCTTCAATGCCGAGGCGGTGAAAAAGAATCTGGATTTCATGCACAGCAACCCGCAGTATATGGCTTGCCCCGGTATTTACGATATAGAGAGTGTGGAAGCCACGGACGAGTACACTGTCACTATTACCTACCCGCACCCCTACTACGGTTATGCCTATGACTTCTGCTGGCCAGATGTAGGCGGAATGCAGTCGCCCAATCAAATTGTGGAGGGCGATTTCCAGACGGTTCAGGGTTATGCTGGCACCGGCCCCTACATCTATGAGGAATATGTGTCTGGTGAATACACCCGCTTTGTCCGCAACGAGAATTACTGGGGCGAGGAACCCTATTTCGATGAAATCATTGCCCGGTATATCCCTGACTCCACTTCCCGGCTACAGGCGCTCCAGACCGGTGAAATTGATCTGGTTTATGGTAGCTCCATGATTTCCTATCAGGACTACCAGCAGGCCACAGCTCTGGATGGAGTTGCAGGAGCCATTGCGGAAAAGGATACTCGTGCCCGTGATATTACCCTCAACGCTTCCAGCGGTCCTCTGGTGGATGCCCGAGTTCGTCAGGCGGTGTCTCACGCCATCAATAAAGAGGAGTTCTCTGATGGCCTAACCTACGGCTATGAGCGGATTGCGGAGATGCCTTTCCCGGAAGGAACCCCCTACACCGACGTTGAGCTTACGGCATCTTACCCCTACGATCCCGAAAAAGCAGCGGCCCTCTTGGATGAGGCTGGCTGGGTAATGAATGAAGAAACTGGCATTCGGGAGAAAGACGGTGAGACACTTAACCTGACCTTTATCTATGACACGGCGCAGGATTCTCTGGTTTCCTCCTATGCCACTCTGCTCAAGAGCCAGTTAGAGAAGGTCGGCATCGGGCTGGAACTCAAGGGCAGTGAGAAGATGGAGTGGTATGCCGAGATGATGGCCGGCAACTTTGACATTACCTATTGGATTGGTGAGTATGAATTTTCCTCACCTCACTGCTTCTTCGGTGCTATGCCCTCCATGACCCCGCATACCTTCTCTCTGAGCCAGGTTGACGGCTCCCAGGAGTTTTTTGACGCTATCACTGCTGTTAAGCAGACGGATGATCCTGCTGAGGTTCAGGAACTCTACAATTACCTCATCAACTATGACTTGTGTAATGTGATTGATATTCCGTTGACCTACTACAAAGACCTGATTCTCTACAACACCGACAAGATTGCCGGTTACGAATTTAGTGGTGTGCCTGCCTTCTTTGATGTGAGTGGATTACAGCCAGTTGCTTAAAACAAATTAGCTTTTGATGAAAGCAAGGCCCAATGCAGATGGAAAGTCTACATTGGGCCTTTGCTATTTAGCAGAATTTGTTGCTGAAATGGCAAACAACAAAGTTGGCCAAAATCTCCGTTTCAAATTGTAGTATTAGTAGAGGGGGAAAATGAGGGAAGGGTTACGGTAGCAAGCACAGCCAGCGAGTACCCACTGGCGGATTTTCGGTTTAGGGGGACCCCTGCCCCTAAACACGAAAATTGCTTGCTGGGATAGTCCCAGACCCTTATAAGAAACGGAGGCGAAGCGGAATGGTAAACAGAAAGCGGAACATCCAGATGAAGTTCTGGGTGACGGAGGAGGAGAAGCGGCTCATCGACGAGAAGATGGCGCAGCTCCCCACAAAGCGGTATGGGGCATATCTGCGGAAGATGGCGATTGACGGATACATCATTCAGGTGGACACCACCGACATCAAGGAGATGACAAAGGCCCTGGGCTCCATCGGCCGGAACATCAATCAAATCGCCAAGAGGGTGAACGCCGGCGGCCCAACCTATCAAGCCGATATGGAGGAGATACGGGAGAGATTGGAGCAGATATGGCAGTTACAAAGACGCATCCTATTAAGTCAACGCTGAAAGCGGCCATCGACTATATCTGCAATCCAGACAAGACGGACGGGAAGCTGCTGGTGTCCTCTTTCGGCTGCACCGCGGAGACCGCCGACATCGAATTTGCCTGGACCCGCCGCCATGCCATCGACAAGGGCACGAACCTGGGACGACATCTCATCCAGGCGTTTGAACCTGGGGAGGTCACGCCAGAGGAGGCCCACCGGATCGGCATGGAGCTGGCGCGGGAGGTCCTGGGCGGCAAATATGAATTTGTCCTTACCACCCACATAGACAGGAATCACGTCCATAATCACCTGATTTTCAATGCGGTCAGCTTTCAGGACCACAAGCATTATCACTCCAATAAGCGGAGTTACCACTTTATCCGCCGCACCAGCGACCGTATCTGCAAGGAGCATGGTCTGTCCGTCATCGTCCCCGGCCGGGACAAGGGAAAGAGCTACATTGAGCACCAGGCGGAACAGAACGGCACCAGCTACAAGGCGAAGCTACGTGCCGCCATTGACCGTCTCCTGCCCAGTTGCTCCGACCTGGAGGACCTGCTCCGCCGCCTCCAGCGGGAAGGGTACGAGCTGAAACGGGGCAAGTACATATCCGCCAGGGCTCCGGGCCAGGAGAGGTTCACCCGACTGAAAACCCTGGGCGCCGACTACGCCGAGGAGGCCCTGACCGCCCGGATCGCTGGAAAGCCCAGGCCCTCTCGTCAGCCGCAGCAGCGCACCGGGAAGCCCAGCCTGCTCATCGACATCCAGAACAATCTCAAAGCCCAGCAGAGCGCCGGCTACAAACACTGGGCGACCATCGAGAACTTGAAGCGGGCCGCTGAAACACTGAACTTCCTGACTGAACATGGAATTGGAAGTTTGGAGGAGCTGTCCGAGCGGTGCGACGGGGCTGCGGCCGCCACCGCCAGGGTGAAGGCAGGCCTCCGGACAACGGAGAAGGAAATGGAACGGCTGACTCTCACCATGAAGCACGCCGCCACCTACCGCCGACTCCGTCCCATGTATGACCAATACCGCCAGTCCAGGGACAAGGAGAAATTCCTCCGTGGGCATGAGGGAGAGATCATCCTGTTTGAGGCGGCGGCAAGGGAGCTGAAACGCCTGGACGCCGTACCCCTACCCGCCACCCAGCGGCTCCGGGCCGAGATGGACGAGCTCACCGCCAGGAAGGCCGCCCTGCAATCGGAATATAGGAAAGCCCAGCGGGAGGAGCGGGAGTACGACACCCTCCGCCAGAATGTGGAGGCCCTGCTGGAAAAACCGAGGGAGACCGAACCACAGAGGCAGCGGAGCAACGAGCTGGAATAGCGGAGGTTGTGCGCCTTTACCAGACTTTTCAAAAGCCCCTGGGCGCGGTCAGATTTTCCCGGTATAATGGAGGCAGGAATGGAGGTGCCGCCAATGACGAGAACCGAGGCCATCAAGGAATTTTTCAAGAAGGCAGTTTTGCCCGTCGCCATCGCCGGGCTGCTGTACTGTATTTTCAAATCTGCCTGCATCAGGAATGGAGAGCTGGATCTTCTCTGGCTCTGGATACTCTGCGGCCTGCCCTTCGGCATCCATCGGATGTGCGTCTGGATCGTGCCGGGCGGCGGCTCCCTGGGCGGCGGCGCCGCGCTGTTCGCGCTGAACTTCATCATCGGCGGGCTTATCGGGGGCTTCGTCCTGGTGTGGCGCCTGCTGGTGGCGGCATGGTATGTGCCCCTCACCATCTACCGCCTGATCGTGGGATATTGAGATGGACAAATGATAGAGAGCCGGCTGGCATTGACCAGCCGGCTCTCCTCATGGTGTCCGCTCCAGAATAAATTTTGTTACCAGATCCGCATACTGTTCCAGCCGCACCATCAGCGCCAGGTGGCCGCCGGTCAGGTCGGTGACCACCGTGGGACTTGGCATCAGGGCGATCAGGTCCTCCCGGCAGGCCGGGGTGAAGGTGGTGTCGTCCTCGGACAAAATCAGCAGCACCCGCCCCTCCCACGGGGCAAAATCATTGCGGGTCATGCCAAAGTAGTGTTCTGCGTCACAGAGAAAGTCAATCATGTGCTGTTCATAGGGCTTGGTGAGCAGTTCCATCATAGCGCCGCACAGTTCCTCCATAGCGGCCTTTTCCTGGGCTGTAAAGCCATCGGTTTTCTTTTTCATCACCGCCCATCTCATCATCCGCTTGATGAGCGGAAACGGCAGGAAGGCAAGCCATTTTTTGAACTTCCGCTGGCTTTCGATTATCTTCATCAGATCCTGATACCCGGCCTTGCTCATGTTGCCGGACAGCGAGCAGGTGTTGGAGAGGACCAGCCCCTCCACCACTTCCGGGTGGCGGGAGGCGATGACCTGGGCCACTACGCCGCCCAGGGACTGTCCCACCAGCCAGACCTTTTCCTTCAGGTGGCGGAGTAGTTCAGCCACGGCATCGGCAAACTCGCCGTTGTCCCCGAACTGGAGCTGATAGTCAAAGGTCAGCACCGAAAAATCCCTGGCGAACCGGGCAAAGTGCTTATAAAACAGGTCGGACAGCCCAATGCCGCCCGTGAGCAGGACCAGCGTGGCTTTGGCCTGGGGATTTTGATAGTAGCGATAGGTAAAGAGTTTCCCGCTGCTGACCGTGAAGGCAGCGGTTGGATAAACCCGGCGAAATTCTGCAAGTGTCATGGAACTCCTCCTTTCAGATCCAGGTGAGCAGATACCCGTTGATTAAAGCAACAGCCAAAAACAGAAGAACTCCCCGCAGGAAAGCGTAAAAGTGTTTGCGGGGGTCCGCATATAATTCCGGACTTTCCTCGGTGCCGGAAAACCGCACCCGTTTTGTGTGCCGCCACCAAAGCAGGTCGATCACCAAAAAATCAAACAGATTCAGCGCCTGTCCTAAAAGCAGAGTGTTCAAAAAGTTGCCTGCAAAATATTCCTGCCGGGTGAGAAGCCCCATCGCAAACAGGAGCGCAGTAAACAAAAGCAGATTTCCAGCGAAGATGGCCGCAGGACCTCGCTGCCGAATATTTCCTGATAGCTCCGGGCGGGCTTTCACAATCTTCTGTACCTCGTCCGGGTAAGTAGAAAAATTACGGATGTTTTTCTCGTCGCTCCCGGTGCCCAGCCAGCAAAAAGCCCAAAACAAGGAACACAGGAGCATACCCTCTGCCAGCAGCATTTGAACCATCTTCCATCTCCCGATTATTTGCGCCCCGCCAGCATCCGGGAGTCGCCCAGCATCATCATGGCCGCCCGCCGGCGGGAACCGAAAGCCTCCTGGGCCGTGTCGATGAGCTGCACATCCTCATACCCCATATCCCGCAGCTCCTGGGCGAAGGCTTCCATGTCCCCGTACATGTGGGGCTTCATCTCATCGTTAAGGGCGAACACGCCGCCCTTTTTCAGCACCCGCAGGGTCTCCCGCAGCAGGGCCCGCTTGTCCGCGCCCGTGATATTGTGATAGACATAATTGCTCACCACGGCGTCGAAGCTCTCATCCGGGAAGTCCAGCCTATTTGCGTCCCCATGCTGGAACCGGCACCGGGCGGCTACGCCCTCGCTCTCGGCATTTTTCTCGCACATGGCCTGACCATAGCCGTAGGCAGAGCCCCAATAGTCGATGCCCACCACCTGGGCCGCCCTCCAGGTGAGGGCCGCCCGGATGGATAGAGCCCCGGAACCGCACCCCACATCCAGAAGCTGTCCCTGCCCGTCAAAATCCAGATGGGAGAGGACGACCTGGTGGACCTGCTCCATCATGCCGCCGCCCCCGAAGGCATACTGCCGCCTGATCCATGTGATCCATAAGAGCAGCGCCAGCAAAAGAAGGGCGGCAATCACGAACACCACACCCAGCGCCGTGACATGGAGCACCAAAAAGAACAGCGCGGAGAACACCGCAGCCAAAGCCGCCAGGCCTCCCACCAGCCGGAGCATAGAGGCCGGCATCCAGTTTCCATAGTCCTCCCCGTGGGCGCCAAGATGAATTTGCTCCTGTTTTTTTCTGCCGTTTTTCATAAGATGTCTCCCTGTTTGTTTTTCAAGTGCTCCGTGTCCTCCCGAATTGCCAGTACGCAGAGCCAGTGCTTTTTTGCATCCTGATCCACGATGACATTAGAAAAACCGGCCTCGGTGAGAAATCCGACAAGCTGGCTCCGATTGAAAATCCTCATCCCATCAATGATAGAAAGCCATTTGTTGGCCTGGGGATCTTCTCCGTCCGCCTCATTGACGATCAAAAAGGCGCCGCCTGGCCGCAAGGTGCGGTACACCTCCCGAAAGCTATCCGTGGGTCCGGGCCAGAAATATACGGTTTCAAATGCGGTCGCCAGATCAAACGCACCATCCCCAAAGGGGAGGCAAGACACATCACCCTGCAAAATTTGGCAGCGGCCTGCTTGGAGTCCCTCGCGGTTCACACTCTTGGCCTTTTCCACGGCTATTTCTGAATAGTCCAGAGCAGTAATAGTCGCAGCCGGATATTTTCGCAAAAGCGCCCGAATGTTCCGACCACCGCCACAGCCCAGCTCCGCAATCTTGGCCGGACCTGTTTCCGGCAAATGACTAAGGCCCCAATCCGCGAGGGCGGCATGGGCATGGTTCATACTGCCCACCATACACTTGCCCAGCAAACCTTCCGGCTTGCGGGTATTATTGAAAAAAGCCTTCCATATCCCCATAACTGCCTCCAGAAGTTGAAATTTAGGTTAGCAAAGACTAACCATGTTCATTATACATCTTCCTACACGGAGACGCAACAGACAAGAGCGTTCTCTGACCATTTTGCGCTATGGAAATGTGGAAAACAGCCGCTCCGCTGATGGAAAACAGACATTCACGGCCCGATGGAAAAGCCGCCGGCTTTCCCACAGCCCGCAAACATCGTTTCCCACAGCTTCGCAGACATGGCCGTTTACGCACATTCCCACAGCGCCTACTACGGCGAATATCTTTCCTATCCTGTCCTATCCGATCTTGATTGAAAGAGAAAAAAGAGGATAAAAAAGAAGCGGGAGCGTCACCCTCGGCTCAAACCGAAGGCGGCGCTCCCGCTCTGCTATGGAAAAGTGTTCAAAACTGCGGCTTTGCACCCCTCAAATCGGAGGGGCAGGTTCACATGGGAAATCATAAGGGCACCCCTTGAAAAAGCCGCCACGGGCGGTTTTACGGCCCATTTTCAACCCCTATCCCCACACTTTTTCGAGCGTGCGGACTGGTAACGGGGACAGGCGATGAGGTCCGCCCGGAAGCTCTGCTTGCAGGGATGGACACAGCCCTTGCAGATCTTGTTGTACCTGCGGCGGCCGTTTTCCCCCAGGAAGAAGGACCATTCCAGCCGCCACTTCTTACTCCGGCTCATAGGTCATGCTCCGGGGGCTTCTTCTGGTGGGCTTTGTCCGGGGGCTTGTGCTCGCCGCACTCCCGCTTGGCCTCCGCCAGCCGTTCCCGGATGGAGGGCTTCTTCTCCGGCGTGGTCCTGCGCGCCTCACCCTGGGCCTTCTCCAGCTCCTCGCCCCTGCGGCCGTTGTTCAGCACCCCGTCGATCATCCCGTAGTCGTCCTCCAGGGTCATCTCTGCGGTGCGGAGCGGGTTCTCCGGCTCCACCGGCAGGGCGATGATCTGCCCGTTCAGGCTGATGAACTGCTCCGGCTGCTTGAAGTGTTCCGTGTACTTCTGCACCTGCTCCGGGGTCAGGGAGGTGAAGGACTCCTCGCCCAGGCCCACCACCAGGAAGGTGCCGGCCATGACGTCGTAAATCTCCCCATGCTCATCCCGCAGGCCTCGGTTCAGCTCCAGGCCGATGAGCTTGCCCTCATCGTTGCAGACCAGCCCCACCGGGTCGGAGAAGGGATAAGCGGTGGCAATGTCGCCGCCCACTTCTGCCTGTAACGAATGGAGGCCGGGGGCGATCTCCTTCACATAGGGCTCCTTCATCGGCTCCACCACCAGAACGGTCATCTTCTCCGGGGCGGCGTGCTCCTGGGCTTCCTCATTGCGGATAGCGAAGGCGCGGGAACCGTTGCCCATGATGAGATACTTCCCATCGTCAGACTGATGGTGCAGACCGTACCCGGCCGCCTCCATCTGCTCCCGGCTCATATCCGTCACATAAAAGGTCCCCCTGGGGGTCCGCACCGTTTCGCCGGTCTCCCGATCATCCGGGGAGGGCACCGGGGCCTGCCCGGCCAGCTCCGCCTCATACTCCCGGCCCGCCTGCTCCGCAAAAGCCAGCATCTCGTCCGCATGGGACTTGTCCGGGTCCTGGATGGCCTCCCGGATCACCGCCGGATCAAAGTCAAGAAATTCCTCATAGCCGGTGGCGTCCTTGAACTTCTCAATCTCCGAAGGGAGATAGTCCTCCTGGGTCTGCCCCAGGGCGGCCAGCTTCTCATCCAGGGCGGAAATGCGGCCGGCCATCAGATTTTCGTAGATCTCCTCCTTGGCCGCGTGCTCCTCCGGGTGCTCGGCGGCATACTGCGGGTCGTGCTGGCGGAAGAACTCGTCCATGTCGTAGGCGATGTCCATCGCCCACTCGGATTTTTCCTCCTCGGTCAGCTCCTTTGCGCCCTGGAAGGTCATCACCCGGTATTCCTCCGGGATGCTTCCGTGTTCGCCGTCGTAATACTCATGGAACCTGCTCCCGGTATCCCGCACATACCCCAGGTCGGTGAACTCGCCGCCCTCCTCCAGGGCGACGTCCCGGCCGTAGGCCTCATAGTCGATGTAGTTCCGCAGGTGCTCCGGCACCTGCATGGCATCCAGCTCCTCGATGTAATACCGGCCCAGGTCGTCGTGGTCGTGGATGTCGGGATAAATGTCGTAGCAGTCCAGGTTCTCGGTCAGGTTGATGATCTCCTGCAAGCTGCCCGAATGGTCGCCGATCTCCATCGCCGCCTGGAACTGCTCGTACTCGCCCTGGCTCATCTCGTCCAGCTTGGAGGCCAGGTAGTTGAGCTCGTCCAGGCTCTCATACTCGCCCAGCTTGTCATAGAGGCCGTCCACATAGCAGTCATAGTCAGTGATGAACCACTCCTCGTAGGGCTGGCCGAAGTCGTCCTTCTGCCCAATGCCGATGCGTTCAAACACCTTCTGCATCTCCTCCGGCGTGGTGGGGAACTTCACCCATTCGCCCACCAGGTCGCCCTCGTTGTACTTGCCCAGGTTGGTGATAAAGGCGGCAAAGGGATAGTCCTTGTCATATTCATAATGGGGCATATACGCACCTCCTTACAGCTCCGGCTCAGACTTCCCCTTGTGGGGCGCCTGGGCCTTATTCTTGTTCCTGCACTCCTGTTTGCTCTGTTCCAGCCGCTCCCTGATGGAGGGCTTGCGGTCCGCCTGCTTCGCCTGGGGGCGGTCGTGCTGCCATGGATCATCCGTGGGGAACAGATACCCCCGGCTGGTGAAGCACCCCCGGTCCTCCTCCAGAGCGTGCCGGCCGAAGGGGGCGGGGTCAATGGCGGCCCGGAGGTCGTCTGTCAGGCCGATGGTCAGTTTCTCCTCCAGGTACTCCCAGCCCAGGTCCTCCAGGGTCTGGACATGAGGCTCCAGCACGAAGCAGTCCACATTTTTCTCAAATTCCAGGAACTGCTCCGCCGTGGTCAGCCGGAACGGGGATTCCTGCACAGCGGCCAGAAGGTCCCGATCCTCCGGGGAGAGGGCGGCAACGGCTTTCGCCACCGCCGCCAGCTCCTCCCGGCTCATGTTCTGTTCCGCACCGCCAAGGGGAATATCCGATTTACTTTTTGCCATTCACGCCCTCCTTCCGTTTGGGGAACTCCAGCTTGAAGCGGACATACTTCTCGCCGGTATCATCCAGCACCACCACCGCGTCATAGGCGGCGCCCTTCTTTTCAGACCACATCCCCTTGACGGAGGTGCGGCCCTTCTCCAGCAGGTCGCTGGCCATCTTCTTTGTCAGCTCCTTCTTGCGGGAGGTCCAGAAACGGTCGTCCTTCCACAGCACGAAGCGGCAGGAGCGGTCGGAGCAGTAAAAATTCTTCTTGCCCTCATAGACCGGCTTGCCGCAGCGGGGGCAGAGGCCCACGGCCTCCCGCTCCGGGGCGAACAGCTTCTGGCCCTCCTCGGAGATGTGGGAATAGGTTTTCACCAGTTCCCGCGCCATGTCAGAGATCCCCGCCATGAAAGCGGCGGGATCGCCCTCACCCCTGGCGATGGCGGTCAGCTTCTGCTCCCACTCCGCCGTGAGCATGGGAGAGGTCAAAGTATCCGGCAGGACGGCGACCAGGTTGATCCCCGCCTTGGTAGGGATGAGACTTTTCCCTTTGCGCTCCACAAACCCGGCCGCCACCAGCTTCTCCAGGATCGCCGCCCTGGTGGCCGGGGTGCCCAGGCCCTTGCGCTCGGCGTCCTCCGGCATCTCCTCTTTCCCGGCAGTCTCCATCGCCGCCAGAAGGGTATCCTCCGTGTACGCCTTGGGCGGAGTGGTGAAGTGCTCGGTGACAGCGGCCTCCACCTGGTCAAAAAGTTGACCCTCGGTGAAGTCCGGCAGAGCGGCGGGTTCCGCCTCGCCCTCCGGCTGCTCCTTCAGGGAAGCGCGGAAAATGTGGTCGATCTCACGCCAGCCCTCGGAGAGGATGCGCCGCCCCTTGGCGGTGAAGGTCTGCCCGCCGCAGGTAAAGGTCGCCGTCACCGCCTCGTACACATAGGGCTCCGCAACCGCGCACAGCAGCTCCCGGCACACCAGCAGAAGGATATTGCGCTCACCCACGGGCAGTTCGGACAGGTCCGCCTTCTCCAGCTCCAGCGTGGGGATGATGGCGTGGTGGTCGGACACCTTCTTGTCATTTACCAGCAAGGACACATCCGGGAAGAACTCCCCGCACCCGTCAAAGGGCGGCAGCTTGGCCGCCAGGTGGAGGACCGCCGAAGCGGTCTCCGCCATGTCGGCAGTCAAAAACCGGCTGTCCGTCCGGGGATAGGTCAGCAGCTTCTTCTCGTAGAGGGATTGCGCATAGTCCAAAGTCTGCTTCGCCGTGTAGCCGAACACCCGGTTTGCCTCCCGCTGCAAGGTGGTCAGGTCGTAGAGCCTGGGCGGCGCCTCTTTCTTCTGTTCACGGGTGACGGAAGCGCAGACTGCCTCCGCGCCGGCACAGGCCGCCCGCAGGGCCTCCGCCTCCTCCAGAGAGGTGATCCGCTCGCTGACCGCCTCGGCACCGTCCAGGGCAAGGCGCACATGGTGGTACTTCTCCTTCTTGAAGCTGGTGATCTTCCAGTCCCGGTCCACCAGCATGGCAAGGGTGGGCGTCTGGACACGCCCCACATTCAGGGTGCGGTGGTAGAGGACAGAAAAAAGTCTTGTGGCGTTGATCCCGATGAGCCAGTCCGCTTTCTGGCGGCAGAGGGCAGACTGGTACAGCGGGTCATACTCCGCGCCGGGGCGCAGGTTCTGGAAGCCCTCCCGGATCGCCGCGTCCTCCATCGAGGAGATCCACAGACGGGAGAAGGGCTTCTCGCAACCCGCCATTTCATAGACCAGCCGGAAGATGAGCTCACCCTCCCTCCCGGCATCGCAGGCGTTGACCAGCTCCGTCACATCGGGGCGTTCCATGAGGCGCTTCAAGTTTTGAAAGGCTTCCTCCTTGTCCTTCACCAGTACATAGCGGAAGGGCTCCGGCAGGATAGGAAGGTCGTCATACTTCCATTTCTTGTAGCCGGGATCGTACCCGGCCGCGTCCATCGGGGACACCAGATGACCCACGCACCAGGAAACGATGAGCTCATTTCCCTCAAAACAGCCGTCGGCCCTGGATGTGACACCCAGGGCCGACGCGATGGATTTTGCAACACTCGGTTTCTCGCAGATCACCAGCTTCATTTCGTATCCTCCATTTCTTCCTCCGGTTCCGGTTCGTCCTCGTTGATGTAGTCCTCCTCGTCCTCAAAATCATAGTCGTCCGGGTCCGCGCTGGCCTTGGCCGCCTGCTTGGGCTTGATGAATTTGATGTAGGCGAAGGCTCCGCAGCCGCCCAGCACCACCAGCACCAGGACCAGCGCCAGGGCGCCCATGCCCCCGGACTTCTCCTCCTCCGGCTCCGGTTCGGGTTCAACCTCCGGCTCCGCGCCGGCGCACTCGGCCATATTCACCGCGCACACCTCGCAGGAAGTGTTCACCGCCCCGGCCTGGCACTTCTCCGTACAGGTGCAGACCGCCGGGGCCTCCTGGGCCTCGCCATCCTCCATCAGTGCCAGGAGGTCGGCCTCGTCCACCTGGTTCAGGAAGTGGACGGTCTGCGTCCCCTCGTCGTCCCGGTCGATGATGAGATAAAATACATTTCCGCTTTTTGTCTCCACCGTGATGAACTGCTTGCCGGAGGAGGCCCCGCCCAGATCGTCAATGAGGGACAGGTTCCCGTCCGGGGTCAGGGCTGCCCCTCCGCCCCCGGAGAGGCCGGAGGCGAACAGCTCCAGCAGGGCGGAGAGGTCCGTCCCGTCCAGGGAGAGTGAGAAGCTGCCCGTGTCCGTGATGGTCAGGTAATCGGAATGGACATAGCCCTCCCGCTCCGGCAGAAGCACCTTGACCCATTCGCCCTCGGTGCCGATGACCTCCACCTGCGCCCCATCGGGAAGCTGGGTGAAGGCGTCGTTGTCCAGCCCCGCGCCGGTGCGGACATTCAGGTTGCCGCCGCAGGTGGTCACGGTGCCGGTCTGATGGGTCTCCCATTTCTCCGCGTCAGGGGTGAACAGGATACCGTCCTCGGTGACGGTCACAGTCCCCAGGCCGCCCAGCAGTTCGGTGATCTGATCCAGGGCGTCCCCGCCATCCTCCGTGTTGTTGTCTGCGCTATCATCGCCGGCGGGATCTTCCTCATCGGTGACTGTGACCTCCGGGGCTTCGGCGTCCTCCGCAGGGTCCGCCTCCGTCCCGGCTGTTTCGGTGTAGTAGGGTTCGCCCTCCCCGCCGCCGGCAAAGGCGGGGACAGCAAAGGCCATGGCACAGAGCGCCACGGCCAGGGCCGCCGTAAACAGGCGGATGATTTTCTTATTCTTCATACTCGGTATCCTCCATCTCATTCTCGCCGGGGTCCGCCGCGGCCTCCGCCTCCATCATGCCCTCCGGCAGGGTGATGAGGCCGCTGGCGTAGGCCTTCAGGAAGGCCGTCAGCTCCCGGTTATCCATCTTCACCGCCTTGACCATGCGGACGATCTCCAGGTTCTCCTCCTCGGTGAGCTGGGCCTCCAGGGCGCGGAGGCGCTTCTGCTGCTCGGAGATCTTCTCTTTGGTCTTTTCAATGTCACGGCGGATCTTCTCAACAGTTGCCATGTGTGCAAAACTCCTTTCCAAATCGTTCTTTCCATGAGTAGTTCCGGCCCAGGCCCTGGACCGTTTTCAAATTGGGACGGGCGTTATCCTCCAGGGCGATGGCCCTTCGGAACAGGTCCGGGTGGTGGTCCCGCAGGTGGATGATCTCCTCCGCCCTCATGCTGGGGCAGAAGAAACAGGACGATTTTCCCGGCTGGGGCAGCCCTGCCGCCTCGATCTGCTGGATGCAATCGTCCCGCGCCCATCCCCATTCCATCAGGGGATACCACTTGCTGTACTTGGGATCAGCCAGGTCTCCCAGCAGCACCTTGTCGCTGCGGTAGCCCTCGCCGGCGTCGTAGCCGATGAACTTCACCACCCGTTTGCCCGCCGCCCATACCTTTTGGCAGGGTAAATAGTGATTACAGAACTTTTCCTGCGGCCCGATCTTGTGTTTCAGGGAACACCGCTTGAAACCGTAGGCCATGGAGGGCAGGGTGCCGCTCTGCAAGCACTCCTGCTCCAGGGTCAGCCGTTTCCCATCCCGCGTGGTCTTATAGACCCTGGTGATGGGCGGCATCCCGTGGTCCTTCAGCCAGCAGTCCATGACATCCAAGTAGGCATAGGTGTGGGGGTGCTCCGCCCCGGTATCCGCAAAGAGGATCAGGTCCACCGGGATGTGGTGCTGATGAAGGCCGACTAAAAGGGCGGTGCTGTTGGCGCCGCCCCCGTAAGAAACCATATTGATGTCTGTTCCACCTCCCGTCAGTTGTACGGCGGGCGGCCGTAGGCATAAAGGTGGGACTGCCAGTAGCTCGTGTTCAGGTTCGTGTAAGAAATCGGATCTCCGCAGTGCAGCATCATATTGTCGCCCACATAAATGCCCACATGGGAAACGCCTGGGGTGTCGTAGGTTCCCACAAAGAATACCAGATCGCCCGGCTGGGGATCGGATACCGGGGTGGAGATATTGTAGAGCCCCTGGGCGCCCAGCCGCCCGGTATTGCATAGGCCGGTACTGGTCAGTACATAGCTGACGAAGCCGGAACAGTCGAAGGAGGTCTCCGGGCTACTCCCGCCCCACACATAGGGATACCCCAGATATTTCTCCGCCTCGGTGATGAGGGTGGCGAACCGCTCATCCGTCAGATACTCGGCGGGGATGTCCCAGGCCGTGGGCGGGTTCTCGATGTACTTGCCCACATACCCGGAGGACGGGAACAGGTCCGGCCGGTTGCCCAGGGTGGACATATACACGGCGTACATGGAGAGCTGGTCCTCGCCCATGATATAGACCGGCACATGGGAGAGGTCGAAATTCTCCAGCGTGACGGTGCAGATGTACCAGGTGTAGGGAACCTCTACCTCGTACTCGTTGCCCTCGCTGTCCGTCCTCGTTTCCGTCCGATACCGTGTTTCAGTGGTCACGGTCTCGGTGAGGATGTACTGCTTGTCAAAGAGCATCTCCAGATCCCCTTGCACCTCGTCCAGGGTGAACACCCCTTCGTGAAGCGCCGACAGGATGGACAGCAGCACATAGGGGTCATGCTCGATCTCGTCCAGGTCAAAGTGATACTCGTCGTAATCGTGGGTGGCCTCGTAGGTGTCCAGGTATTCTTGCAGCTCGGCCTCCATCTCACAGTAGGCGGCCTCGGCCCCGGTCAGGTCCGCGTCCTCCGAAAGATAGGAGGAGCCCACCAGGCCGGAGGTGCCGCCCCCAAACATGGAGGTGCAGGATTGCATCAGGCCCATAATCAGCATAAGCATCAGGCCGATCCCGCCCACGATGAGAAGGGTGTGCTTGTTCTTCGTAACGAAGCCGCCCAGCTTCTGAGCGGCGGTCCCGCCGCCCTTCTTTGCCGCAGAGGCGGCAGCCTGGGACGCCTTGCCCGCGGCCTGGGCTGCGCCGGTTCCTGCCCGGTGGGCGGCGGCGTACTGTTTTTGCAGCCGTTTCTTCTGCCACAGGCGGGAGATGGGGTTACTGGACGCAAGCTGGGGGTTCTCCATGACTGACTTCTGCCAATAGAAATCCGCATTGGCTTTCACCGCCGCCTGCTCCGCCCGCTTCACATCCCGCCAGGGTTTCAGCTTGCGGTCTGCCCTGGCCTGATGGATACGCCGGCCGCCGTAGCCCACGGCCTTCTCGATCTGCCGCTCCCCCAGGTGGCCGGCCTGTACGCCGGAGTTGTCGCCCTCCACCTTGCTCACCTCGCCGTGGAGGGTGGACTTGACCTCCTGCACCGGCCGGGATAAGGGGTTGCCATGCTCCTTGCCGGGAGGCTTCACGGGGACGGCGGCCTTCGCCGCGTCCAGCTTATCCGCCGCCTTGTCGGACTTGCGGATGGCTTTCTTCAGCTCCGGCGCCGCCCGGTCTGCCTCCGAAAACTGCAAACGGGAGGAAGGGCGGTCCCTGGCCGCCTCACCCTCCCGGAAGGTGTCGCGCCGCTTGCGCCGCGCCTTTTTCGTCTGGCGGCGTTCCACATGGCCCGCCGCCTCGTCCGCCGCCCGGTTCAGCACACCGGCAGTCTCATCAGCGGAGGAATAGTCCTGCTCCGGGGGACGGTCCGAAACATGGGTGGCCTCGCCGGTCACCAGGTTCACCGAGATGGCCCCGTCACGGGTCATCTTCTGGGCCTCCTTCTCGGAGGCTTTCCATTCCTGCATTTATCCGTCACCTCCTCCATAGGGGCAGATGCTGGCGCACGCCCCGGTCTCTATCAGCGAAATATAATGAAAAATGGGATAGGCCTGGGGCGGGCAGACCGCGTTGCCCAGGGTTTTCAGCCGCAGGGCCCGGTCCTTCGTGTCCTCCGTTATGCGGGGGACGCCCTCCGGCTCGCCGGCCCAGAGGATACGGCCGTCCATTCTTTCGGGAAGCCCATGAGCCATTCCACCCAATCCGGGTTCAGCGCCGCCTTCTCCGACAGGGGCTGCTCCTGGTGGATCACCTGGGCCGAAAGGTTGCTGGACGGGGGCTTGCCCCGGAAGGCCGTGGGTTTCAGGGTGGAGCGGTAGCCCTCCGACGCCGCCGGCGTCAGGTAGAACACCGCCGCCGAAAGGCTCAGGCTCCAGATCGTCCCGTCCCTGTTCCGCTTGCGGAAGATCCCATTGTCCGACAGGAACACATCCAGGTTTGCCGCGTCCCTGCAGGTGGATTTGTCGGAGGCAAGGGGCGTGGGAAACATCAGCCGCGACGATAAAAGTTCGCTGGCGTTCATGCCACGCGCCGACGCCGCAAGCCGGAAATACGAATGGGAGAACAGCGTATCCCGCTTTTGCCAGGTCAAAAATCGTTTTGTCGAGCCCCATATTGATGAAGCCAGCAACATTTTCCCCAAGCACCCAACGGGGCCGCAGCTCGGTAATAACGCGGCACATCTCCGGCCACAGGTAGCGTTCATCCGCAAAGCCCTTCCGCTTTCCTGCGGTGGAGAAGGGCTGGCAGGGGAAGCCGCCGGAAATGATGGTGACTGTCTCAAGTCCTGTTTTCTCAAAAAACGCCTCCTTCGTGAATGTGGTGATGTCCCGGAACTTCGGCACGTCCGGCCAGTGCCGCTCCAGGACGGAATAGGGATAGTCCGCCCATTCACACTGGCAGACGGTCACGAACCCGGCCGCCTCCGCCGCCAGGTCCAGGCCGCCGATGCCGGAGAACAGGCTCACATGGGTCAGTCGCTCCATACCTCGTCCCCTTCAAGGTCCCCCTCGTCCTGGGGCTCCTCCGCATCCTCCAGGCGGACCAGGTTATGGCGGCGGATGATGGACTCCTCCAGGATGTCCTGGGCGGCGTTGCTGTCCTCCGGGAGGCCCAGGCTGCGGTAGAGCTTTTTCAGCACCTTCTCATAGCCGCCGGCCTTTTTCTTCAAGCGGAGAAAGTCCTTCTCCGTTTCCGCCTCGGACAGGCGGCGGGCCAACGAATAGTAGAGGACGATCAGGTTGTGGATGTCGCCCACCAGCATACGGAAGCCATAGCCAGGGATGATGTACTCATCCTTATACTTCTTGGGCTTCGGCTCCTCCACGGGCACCGGGGTGGCCTCCGCCAGCTCCTTTGCCATAAGGTCCTTCAGGTCTTTGGGGTCGCCGAATACCAGGTAGCGGCCGGGGATGCCCCAGCCCTGGAACTTCTCCTCGGCGATCTCGCCGTAGCGCTTCGCCGCGTCCAGCACATGGAACATGTCCTCCTCATCCTTGATCCGGCCCGCCAGGAAGGCGAGCTGGTGGAGAAGGCCGTACAGGTGGACCTCATCGTTGATGTGGTTGAGATAGGTCTTGCCGTCGATAATGTAAATCTTGTTTTTCATATTCACGCCTCGCTTTCACAAAAATCAAATTCCATGCTCATCTGCCCGCCGCAGAGCATCATCCGCAGGAGGTCCTTCCCCTGGGGCGTGATAAGGGTCTGCTGGCGGAAATGCCCGTACTTCCAGAAGTCCTTCACCTGGAACAGCCCCTTATTGGAGGGCTTGGCGTAGGGCAGAAGGTATCCGGCCGGGCAGCGGTAGAGGAAGCCCTCCTCCATCAGGAAGCGGCAGAAGTTGCGCTCGCCCACGCCCAGCTCCTTGGCTGTGGCCCGGATATTGGTGCAGTTGCCGGGGCGCACAAAGGCGTCGTAAAAATCCGCTTTCGGCCGCAGCCGTTCCACCTCCCCGGTAAGGCGGCGGTTCTTCTCATGCTCCGCCAGGAGCTGGTCCGCAAAGGAGAGAAGGATCTCCGGGTGCCTGGCCGCCTCCTCCAGCAGGGAGGGCGTCATGTAGCCCCCGGTCCTGCGGATCGTGGGAAGCACCTCATCGAACACCCATTTCTCAAACCGCTCCGCGCCGGGCAGCCGGCTATGAACGATCAGGCGGTAGACGTCGCCCTCCGGGAGGAAGGTCATTGTCTGGTCACCGCTTGCGGTGGGGATGGAACGTTTCGTTCCACCCCTCGCATGGTCACGGACAGCCTTTCGGGGATTGCTGTACCCCAGGGCCTTTGCCACATCCGAACCGCAGAACAGGTATTTCCCGTCCTCCTCGATCACGCGGATACTGCCAAATTCACTGTTTCTGAATATCTCCATGTTCATATTCACGCCTCCGTTTCCGCCGCGTGCTCCACCTCGCTGGGCTTGGTGGTAAGCAGCTTATAAAGCTCCGTGTCCTTTGGGAAGTCGTCCGCAAAGGGCAGGATCACATTGTTGAAGAACAGCAGCCCGTGGCCCGGCTCGGAGTTGGTCACATAGGCAAGCTGTTCCGCTGAAATGCCCAGCCGCTCCGCCAAAATCTTGCGGTCGCCGGCGGCCTGGTTGAGCATATAGATGAAATCGCTGTTTTCCAGGATGTTCTCGATCTCCGGGGAGGAGAGCAGGTCCTTGGGGTTCTGGGTCGCCCCGGTGGGCACCCCGCCCCATTTTCTAAACCGTTTCCAGATCTCCGCCGAATAGGCCGCCGTCTGCTCCTCCTTCAGCAGGAGGTGGAACTCGTCCACGAAATACCAGGTGGAGCGCCCAATGGCCCGGTTGATGGTGACGGTGTTCCACACCGCGTCCTGGACGATGAGCATCCCCGGCTTTTTCAGGTTTTTGCCCAGACCCTTGATGTCAAAGCAGACCAGCCGGTTGCGGATGTCCACGGTAGTGCGGTGATTAAAGAAGTTCAGCGAACCGTTCACATACAGATCCAGCGCCTGGGCCACCCGGTCGGCCTCCGGGATGCCCTGCGCCAGCAGCGCCTCCATCAGGTCGCCCAGGATGGGCATATTCTCCGGCCGGGGGTCTGCGAAGTAGGGCTGGTAGATCTTCTGCACCGCCCGGTCGATGACCGTTTTCTCGATGGCCTCCAGCCCCGTCTTGCTCCCCATGATGAGCTCGCAGAAGGACAGGACAAAATCACTTTTCAGCGCCAGGGGGTTCTCCTCGTCTGAATAGTTGAGGTTGATGTCCAGGGGGTTCACATAGTCGGTGCTGGACGGGGACAGCCGGATCACCTGCCCGCCCAGCCGGCGCACCAGGGGCGAATACTCATCCTCCGGGTCGCAGATGATGACGTTATCTTTTGTGGTCAGGATGATGAAGGTGATCTCCCGCTTACAGCTCATGGATTTGCCGCTGCCCGGCGTGCCGAACACCAGCCCGTTGGGGCTCCTGGACTGTTTGCGGTCCAGAAGGATCATGTTGTTGGAGAGGGCGTTGAGGCCGTAGTACATGGCGTCCCCGCCCATGAACAGCTCCTGGGTGACGAAGGGCACGAACACCGCCAGCGCCGAAGTGGTGAGGCTCCGCTCGATCCTGATACAGTTGAGCCCCAGGGGAAGGCTGCTCATCAGCCCGTCCTCCTGTTGGAAGTCCAGCCGGGTGAGGAGGCAGTTGTAGGTCTGCGCCACGCTGGCCGCCTGGGATACGGCGATCTCCAGCTTCTGCTTTGTCTCCGCCATGTGCATGACCAGGAAGGTCAGATTGAACATTCGCTCGTTCCGGCTTTGCAGGTCCTGGAGGATGGTCTTTGCCGCGCCGCCGTAGGTGGCAAGGTCGCTGGGGAGGATGTCCATGTCATATCCGCTGCGCACCGCCCGCTTCTGCTCCGCAATCTTCATGGCGTCCAGGTCGGTGATCTTCCGTTTGACCATCTTGATGGCCTCATTCTGGTTGATGCCCCGGATGTGCATGGTCACCAGGATGTTACCCTCGGTCTCCATAAACTCCGCCAAAATGCGGTCGTGGATCTCCGGGGCGGTGATCTGCAAAAAGCTGACAGCCCCGTACATCTCGCCAATGCGGAAGGTACGGGTCTCCCCGAAGTGGAAGGAGGACGGGGCGATGAAGTCCTTGACCGAAAGGCCGCTGGGCGCCAGCCAGTCCCAATCGAAGGCGAACTTCCCGCCCTCCGGACGGCGGCCGTCTGCCGGGTGGAGGATGCCGTGAAGCAGCTCCAGCCGCTCTTTCCCGTCCAGCACATGGGCGGCGGCGCCCATGACCTTGAAGCGGTTGAGGGTGTCGGTCTCGATACGGGCGAACCGCGCCCGCGCCGCCGGAAGGTTCTCCGCCTCGATGGTCAGGGTCACATACTTGGTTTTCACATAGCCGTTGCTGCCCCGCTCATACTGGAAGCGGAGTATCCCGGCCGCATCCTCCCGGACAGGGTCCAGGTCGTCACCCTGGGGACGGATGCCGAACAGGTCCTCCTCCGGCCCATGTTCCACATACCGGCTGCTGAGCGACATCTGCACCCCGATGGTGGGGTCGTAGCCGTTGTAGAAATCGCAGAGGTGTTCAAATATATCCCGCTGGCCCTCCGGCGAAGCCAGGCGGTAGTTGACATCCTCGAAGGCGATGGTCTTGGAGAAGGTCCCGCCCTCCAGCCGGCACAGGCCGTCCGGGAACATATTGCGGAAGGGGATGCTCTCCTGCACTGTATGGGCTTTCCCGTCCCCCTTGGCCTGGCGGACCACCGCCTCGATCTGCTTACGCTCGGCGCGGGTCAGCTTGCGCCTTGCCCCTGCCGGTTTTGCGGGTCTTGCCGTTTTTGCCTGCAATCGCTCTCACCTCCTGTTCCAATTCGTACTGCCGCACCAGGGCGGAGTACAGGTTGTTGGTCTGGTAGATCCGCGTCTTTGGGCGGATAAATTTATTCTCAATGAGGTGTCCCAGGAACACCTCCAGGGGCTGCCCGTTCTTCTCATACATGGCGAACAGAAAGAAGGGCAGCATGACTAAAATCATGCAGAGCGCCGCCGTGGTGGTGCCCAGCGCCCCCTTGGTCAAAAAGAAAAGCGGCACGCCGATAATTGCTGCCGCTCCGAAACAGATCACCTGCCGTTTGGTCAGCCCGAACAGGACCTTGCTCTGTACCTTGCTCAGGTCCTTCGGGATCGTTACATAGGCCAATCAATGCACCTCCTTTTTCATGGGAGCATAGTCCTTGAAATCTTTTACCGTGTGGAAAATCCGTTTGTTGTTCACCCACCGCTGAAGATGGCGGGTGATTTTTGGAGCGGTAGGGCGCTCATAGATCATCACATAGGGGTCATACCCCAAGGCCCGCAGGGTGTTCACCCGGTAGAGGTCCTGCTCATGGGTGCTGCCGTAGTTGGTCAGCACATAGACCCGCCGGTTGCGGTCGCTTCGGATGGCGGTATGCGCCACAAAGCGTTTGAAGTGCTCCGTCAGGTCCTCCTCCGGGTTGTCCCAGGCGAAATGCACCGCCTTGGTCCGCACCCTGTTCAGCAGGGCGATGTTGTCCGGGTTCGTCAGCCGGATGTCCAGCCCCTGGGTGAAGTCCACCAGCGCCCGGCTGGCGGCAAGCTGTTCCAGAAGCGCCTCATGATCCGGGCAGGCCAGCAGGTTGGGGTCCAGCAGTTTGATCTCATCCTCACCGCGCCAAAATTCAGAAAGGTCAGCGACTTTGACGCTCCTGCGTCCCTCCTTGCCGCTGACGATGCAAAATCCGCAGTTCCTCGGACAGCCCCGGCTCAAAAAGCCGTAGGCCGTTCCCAAAAACCGCGGATACAAAAAGTAGTCCGGCCGGATGTGCTCGATCTCATAGGGGAGGTCTTTTCCGCCCGGCCCGTAGCCGGTGCCGCCTTGGATGACCTTCTCCGCGTTGTTCACCACGATGGTGTCCTTGGAGTAGGTGTCCGTGAACACCCGGCTCTTGTAAACCAGGTCATAGCGTCCCTTGGGGCTCCACCACTCCACCCGGTCGCCCCGCCTGGTATGGTACTCGGAGAGCTTCATCAGGCAGAGGTTGGGAAAGTTGTGGGAGTCCACGTCTATCAATCCTATTTTCAATCAGCCACCCCCCTTTAGTGCGCCCCGAACAGGGACTTTGCGAGGCTGCCGGTCTTAAAGAGGGTGAAGCACAGGAGCACCGTGTACCCCATGCACCCCCAGATGGCGCCGGAAATGTTGTCGCCGCTCAGGGAGATGCCCTCCACCAGCACCGCGTAGACGCCCACGCAGATCATAATGAGGAACGCCTGGAAGCCCAGGGCCAGCAGGGAGCGGAGATAGTTCTGCCCCGTGTTGCCCCATTCCCGGTTCACCATCGTGGCAAAGGGGATGGGACCTATCGAGGTCACCAAATACACCTCGATCATCCTGCCATAGATCACCAGGAAGATGCAGATGGAGAGGATCTGCGTACACAGCCCCACGAAGATGCTCTGGAACCACAGCCCCAGCAGGGCGCCGATGCTCCAGTCCGCGAGCTGGGTCTCCAGGTCGGCGGTCACGCCGGATATGTCGATGCCCGCATCCGAGATGATGACGCCGGCGCTCTGGCTGACCACGTTCTGCGCCACATCGAACACCGCCATGACGATGTTCCAGGTGTTGGTGACGATGAGCACCGCGCAGAAGGTCTTGAAGATCCACTTGAAGAAGATCCAGGTGTCGAAGTCGTGGAGGTTGTTCTTTTCTACGATGAGCTGGATAAGCTCATAGCACATGACAAAGGTGAGGACGATGCCGGCGATGGGGACGATCACGGTCTCCGAGAGATTGCGGACCATGTTGAAAATGCCGCTGTTCCACGCGGAGGGCGTCATGCCCACCTCCCCGGCGATCTCGCCCACCTTGGTATTCAGGGTATCAAACATCCCGGTCAGGTTTGAAATGATACCGTCGATGAGCAGTTCCTGGAACCACTCCTGTATCGCGTCAAAGATCAACGGGGATCACCTCCTTTCCGGGAGGCCCCGTGTGCCGGGGCCTCCCGTGGGGTCTGCTGGCAGACATCAGGCGGAGAGCAGGCCGGACAGCAGGGGGATCAGGGTCAGGCCGATGAGGGCGACACCGCCGCCGGCCATGAGCTGCTTGATGCCCTGGCTTTTGGAGGCAGGGTTGTCCTGCCCGTAACCTTCCAGGAGGTTGATGCCGCCCCACACGCACAGGCCGCCGCCCAGCGCAATCACCAGAGTCTGCAATACGTCGATAGCGTTAGTGAAAAAATCCATAAATCATATTTCCTTTCTTCGTTGTAGAATTGTTATTGAAGGTCCGTTGCTGTCAATTCGTACATCTCGAAAGGCTCATCCGGCTTTACGATGGCCGGTTTGCGTTTCATGTACCGTTCCATATCAAAGAGGTACTTCTTGTCGGCGTCGGCGGTGTATTTGTAATTCGGATGCTTTGTCAGGTCGTACTTGTCCGAGAGGAACGGGCGCACGCCCCGCAGCATGAAGATACACTTGCCTCCGTCCATTACTGCCAATTCGTCTTGTGTCATCAGCTCCTTTCCCAATTTTTGATAGGTGAGGCCGTGAGAAACCTGGCTGCCCCGGTTTTCCGATTGATTGAAACTGTCAATCGTTTCTTTCCCCAGCAGCTCCGAAATTTCTTTCAGGGTGGATTTCTCCTTGCCTCCCAAAAACAAGGTGCTGTCGCAGTTACCCACGATGGTATCCGCCGCGTCCTTGTAGATGGTCTTTAACTGGCTTTGGCTCTGCAAAATAATAGAAGCCGATATTTCACGGCTTCGGATGGTGGCAATCAGCTTGTCGAAGTTCGGGATTTGACCGATGTTCGCAAACTCGTCCAGCAAGCACCGCACATGGACCGGCAGGCGTCCCCCGTAGAAGTCGTCCGCCTTGTCGCACAGCAGGTTGAAAAGCTGGGAGTACATGAGCGCCGCCACAAAATTGAAGGTGCTGTCCGTATCCGAGAGGATGACGAACAGCGCCGATTTGCGGTCGCCCAGGGTGTCCAGCTCCAGCTCGTCCTCCGCCATGAGGTCCCGCAGCTCCTGGATGTCAAAGGGAGAAAGGCGGGCGCCGCAGCTAATCAGTATGGATTTTAGAGTTTTGCCCGCCGCCATCTTGAATTTGCGGTACTGCTTCACAGCAAAGTGGTCCGGGTGCTCCTTTTCCAGCTTGGCGAACAGGATGTCCACCGGGCTTTGGAACTCCTCGTCGTCCTCCCGCGCCTCACTGGCGTTGATGAGGTCCAGCAGGGTGATAAAGTTGCGCTCCTCCGGCTCCGCCTCGTACCAGATGTACCCGATGAGGGCGGAATAGTACAGCCGCTCGGCCTTCACCCAGAAATCTTCACTGGACTTTTCGCCCTCGCCTTTGGTGTTGAGGATCAGGGCGTTCACCAGCTTCAAAATATCCTTCTCGCTGCGGATGTACGCCAGAGGGTTATACCGCATGGACTTCTTGAAGTTGATGAGGTTCAGGCTTTTGATGCGGTATCCCTTGCGCTCCAGCAGGGCTCCTACCTCGTTCAGGATGGTGCCTTTCGGGTCAGTGACCACATAGGAGGAATGGCACTGGAGCAGGTTGGGCTTGACAAAGAACCTTGTCTTTCCGCTGCCGGAACCGCCAATGACCAAAATGTTTTTATTCCTGGCATACTTGGGCTCCTTGGGGCGGCTCGACATGGTGATCCGTTCCGTCTGAGTGAGGAGGACGTTCTGGAAGAAGTCCGGGTCTGCGTAGGGAGCGATGTCGGCCGGGGTGCCCCAGCGGGCGCTCCCGTACTCGATCCCCCGGCGGTATTTCTTCGCGTTCTTGCCTTTGGAGTAGACCGCCAGCCGGATCAGCACCGCGCCGGCGGCGCCCATGCACAGGTCCAGCAGATGGAAGCTGGGCGCCAGGCTGGCAAAGGCCGCCGAAAAGCCCTGCCCGATGTGGAGCAGCTTCTCCGAGGCGTCCGCCCCAGGCGCCAGCCGTATCCCCTGGCAGAGCTTGTCAAAGAGATACACGAAGATGAGATACGGGAGGTTGAGGATGATCTGCTTTTTCAGCTTGTCGGTCATCGCGCCACCTCCCGGTCCTTGGTCTTGACCTTCTCCCGTTCCCGGTGTTTGGTCTTTGACTGTTCCTGAGCCTGGGCCAGCCTCTCCCGTATGGTGGGGCGATTCTCCCGGCCCAGGGTCATGGCGGTGAACTCCTTGAAGGCCGGCTGGAGCTGGTCTTTATCCTTCGCCTTGAAGAACACATAGTAGTGCGGTGGGTCGGTTGTGGGGTCCTTTTTCAGGGCATAGTCGATGTCATACTTCTTCGCCACCGCCGAAAACGCCTTGATGTTCTGCTCCGTGATCTCGATGTTGGTCAGGGAGGCCCCATGCTGTTTGAGCTGGTGCAGGGTCTGTTTTCCCTGGTGTAAGCTGCGCTGGGAGGGCTTCTTCTGCATCTCCTCCAGCACCTTTTTCACAGCCTTTTGGAGCAGGTCCGCCGTCATCTTGCCGGTCTCCACCGAGAGGGAGACCACGCCCTGGGTAATTTCTTCCTGCACGCACATCACCTCCGATCTCCGCCGCCGTACATATCGTGGCTCACCAGGGAAGTGTAGTAGCTGTCGATGGTGGCCGGGGCGTTATACAAAGCGGCCAGCAGGTATTTCTTGATATTGCGGACATAGGTGGTGTTCTCCCGCATCCGGTCCAGCACATACTCGATGTGGGAACTGTTCAGCTTCAGGAACCGGGACTTGACAACTTCCGCCGGGTAGTCATCCCCGGCGATACGGATCATCTCCCGGTTGGAGCACACCGTGTCCACCATGAGCTCCACCAGCTCGTCCAGGCGGTCCCGGTCAAGGCGGTGGTTCTGGATGAGGCAGTCATACTCGATGTTCTCCAAAATCAATTCCCGATAGCTTTCCCGCTCCCGCATCCGGTCCCGTCCTTTCCGGTCCGAGCCCCTGGGGGTTTGGGGGATTGATAGGACAGGATTTGATCCTTCCGTACTTGATAGATCTTTTTTTGATTTTTCTTTACTTGATCTATTAGTATTTAATTGTGCGGGGTTTTCCTGTTCAGGTTCTTCCAAGACAGGGGAAGCCTGTTCAGGATTATCCAGGACTGGATTTTCCCGTTCAGGTTTTTCCAGTTTTGGTTCCGGCGGTCTGGGCTGCTCCAGGATGGTGTACTCGATGGCGCCGAGCTGGCCGTTGGGGTTGCGGACCCGCTGGCGGATCACATAGCCGTGTTCCTCCAGCTCCCGCACCCCGGCGCAGATACTGTCAACACCATCCTTGCAGATCCGGGCCAGCCCCTTGGTGGTATAGTCCCACTCCTCCGGCAGGGAGAGCATGAGGGAGAGAAGGCCCTTCGCTTTCAACGAGAGCGACTTGTCCCGCAGGTGATGGTTGGACATCACCGTGTAATCGCGGGTTTTCTCAATGCGGAATACCGCCATGTTGGATACCTCCTTCCTTCGGTTTTGAAAAGTGTTCGTTTCGGCGGGTTTGCGCCCCTGTATCGCCGCCCGGCCTCCCATGAGGGAAAGAATATGGGCGGCTTCATTTGCGCCGCCCACAGGCGAAAAAACAGGGGATTTCCCACCCGTTTTTATACAGTTTTGCGTGCCCCCGGCAGGGCATAAAAAAACGCCACAGGTTTGTGTTACCCATGGCGTTGCCCCGGCAGATGGCCGGTCTGTATTCAGTTATATGGTCACGGGGCGGAGGCCCCGATTGACGGGTACTGTACCCGTATCTTGGCATTTCGTGGTCTTTCAGCGTGTCAAGGCTCACTCAACAGTAGTAAAATCGTAGTAAATGAGATGGTTTTGACCTGTCTGAAATGCCCGTGGATACAGTGTTTTCAAGGGATAATCAGATTTTGGCTTGATTTTTAATAGAATAATGGCCACAAGCAGATGGAAAGAACCATTCTCTTTCATCTGGTAACTGAGCAGAGTAGCTTCGGAGATACTCTATTACGCTATTGTGGACAGGGACAAGTCTATCCTTACCTCCTTTCCCGTTGTGTACAGTAATAATGCCTGTATCCAAATCGACATCCTTCACTCTTAGCCGGAGCACCTCACCTATACGAAAACCACAGCAATATAAAAGCCGGATAACAGCAGGTATGACCAGATGCCTTGTTGGCGCATTATTCCTGACCGGCAGATTATCTGCTGCATATAATAATCGCCGTATTTCTTCAACAGTAAATATATGCGGGGTAAAAGTCGAACTGTTCTTTAGTTTGCTGGTATCCGGGACATAGGAGATTCCGTCCTGCGTGTATGCAAATTTTGCAAAAGCGCGTATCGCATTATGTCTGACTATTTTCGAACGGTTTGAAAGATATGGCTTTAATAAATCCCATGCGTCAATAAGCTCTTTTGTCACCACGGGGGCATCCGAGAGTTCCTTTGAAAGGCAGTCCAGTTCCTGCATATAATAGCCGCAATGCACGGAGGTATATCCCTCATTTTGTCGAGATTCCAGATATTTCCATATTATTGGCGCAAGCTGGCTTGTGAAAGTAAATTGTTTCATAGTAATCCCTCCAAACTCAGCGAACATAACCGCATATGTTCAATATCGACCCGCAAGTAGGTTTCTGTTACACTGATGTTACTGTGACCGAGGATTTGGGACACATCCTGCACCGGAGTGCCTTTTCTCAGCATATTTGTGGCAAACGAATGGCGGATAGTGTGTACGCCTGTGTGCCTCTTTGTTGGGATAGCAATCCCTGCTCTGCGTAAATACTTATGAAATTCCGGATTGAAATTGTTATGCTCACCCAATGGCTGAAACGGTGCGTTATGGCTCAGAAAGATAAAAGCCGAGGAGGACTGTGGGCGGCCATCTTGCAAATAAGAAATAATCGCCATACCTAGCTCTTTGCTGAGTGGCAGACTCAAGGCGTTCCCTGTCTTCTGCTGAGAAAGTGAAATGCAGTTTTCCTTCCAGTTAATATTTGAAAATTTGAGTCCCAAAACGTCGCTTATCCTTAACCCTGTTCTTGCAAGAAGCAGAAAAATCGCGTAATTCCGCCTTCCAACTGGATTGGCAGTATCGATGACTGCAAGAATCTTGTCGATTTCTTCAGGACTCCATACCTGTGGAATCTGGGGTGCAGTGCGTTTGAAGTTTGGGAGTTGAAGGGAATAATCCAAATCCGTATATTTGTGGTCATAAAGCCAGTGCAGGTAAGCACCAACTTGTCGGCATCTTGCTCTACGAACATTCATGCATATTTCTGAAGCATTGCTCATAGCCGTGGAAAAACAGTTGATAGTCTCCGCATTTATGCTTTTGATGTTCTGTGTGTTTGATGAATGAACAGCAAGCAAGAAAAGCCTCAATGCTGCTATTGTGTTGTCCATCCACGATCTCGAAAAATTCTGCATTTTGCAATAACTCAAGTAGTCGGAAAAAAACTTATCGAAACAATCGTCATCAATAGAAGCAACGCCATAAACTTTACGGCGGCACACTGTTCCCGTGCGAAAAATCTCGTCCAATGCATTCATGTGACGCCGTGCATGGCGCATTCGACCGTCAAGAGTCTGATCTATAGCGTGGACATCGACTCCGAAGTATTGAAGCAAAAACTGCTCTGCAGTTTCACGGCTATAAGCGGGAGAGGCTGAATACGAAAGAAATCTGTTCCATGTAGCTCTATAAAACCCAAGAGTACTTTTCTTGTAACCCTGACCGAGTAGCCATTGCTCGGTCTTTTCCATCAATTCCTTGATTGGTATTGTTGCTTCAGACATTATAAAACCTCCTGATGTTATTTGCAGAGCATTGTGTCTCTACATTATGTAGAGTATCACAAAAAGCTACCGGCTAAAATACAAATGAAATCAGGAGGTACGAAAGGAGATGTCAATTATGCTACACATAACATATAACTACGCATTACAAACGATACAGGCACTATCCCGCCAAGGGTACACTGCCTCGATGGTGCCGCCGACAACTGCCTGCTCGGCTTCAAGGGTGTGCTCAATGTCGGCTTCGCGGGGATACTTTCCGGGTTCAACGATCAGAACTTTCATCGGCATCCTCCTCATCAGAAGTTTCTTTCAGCGCATTTTTCTGCCTAACGGTCAGCAGCACGATACCTGTCGCAGACGCAAGAGACACGACCACAATAGCCAGCAGTGGGAAACCATCTCCCGTCTGCGGGAGGGTCTGCACCTTGCGCGGTGCAATAACCGGCGTGGGAACAGGAGTTGGCATCGGAGTTGCAGCGGGCGTCGGCTGCGGTGTGGGAGCAGGGGTCGGTGTTGGCGTGTCCTCGCGGGGCGTGGCTTCGTCTATTATCTGAATTGACCGCTTGTCGGCGCGTGTCCATTTGGCATCCGCATTTTCGCGGACGAAAAGAGAAATCCCGTCATCAACGGTTTCCAACTTGAACTGCACCGAGTTTGCAATTTTAAAGCCAGCCGGGGCGGCATCTTCGGTCAGGGTGTAGATGTACTCATTGCTGTCGTCCGACAGTTTGAGGGAATCATCCGAGATGGGAACACGATGCGTTTTGTAGTCCGTCACCCAAGTATCAATAACTTCGCCGCCTGCATCACGGATTGTCAGCGTAGCGCCCGGCAGCAGATTTCCTGCAATGTCTGTTTTGTCGATATCCAGTACAGGCGCGTCCTGCATGATGATTGTGGCATTATCGAGTTTTGTCCAATCATCGTTGGATTTCACATAGACCTTATTGACCTGCTCTGTACCTTCCTGCACCAGCTTGAACACGATGCTTTCGGCTTCGGTGTAGCCATCCGGCGCGCGTTTCTCCGTCAGGGTGTACTCTTTTTCAAGTTCCAGACCTCGCACGGTGTGCGGCACTTTGCCGGAGGTCCAGCCCTCGACCAGACTGCCGTCTGCATCGCGGATTTCCAGCTTTGCACCGGGCAGTTCCTTGCCGTTGGTGATGTCCTGCTTGGAAATGTCCACACTGGTGCGCAGGTTGGTGTTTGTACCGTTCACGACCTGCCACGCGATTTGTTGACCCTCATAGGTGAAGGAAACTTCCATAGGGGTGCTGTCCAGCAGGTAACCCGCAGGGGCGGTGATTTCCACAATGCGGTATCTGCCGCTGTTGCCGGAATCCGGATAAGTTTTTGCGCGGATGGGAATGTCCACATCGAACCAAGTAATGCCACTTTCGTTGGTGGGGCTGCTTTCTGCTAGCTTTGCACCGGCGACCAACAGCTTTGTACCGTCCGCTGAGCAAATGTCATCTACGGTGTAGAGTTCATACACCGCACCGGGCAGATAGGTCAGCGCCTCTCGGTCCTGCTTGTAAATGCCTACACCGACTTTGCCGACCTTATCGCCGGGCTTTTCGGGAACAGGCAGCACACGGGCATTTTCAAACACAAGTGTCTGCCCATTCTTGTGGGCATCCGAGGCATCCTTGACATTCACAATGCTGTACGAACATTCCTTGTCGCCGTCCTGCTCGTGGCCGACAATAGTTTTTGCCAGCACAATGTCATTTTTCTGGTTATCCCAGCCGAATTCCACGGTGTAGCTCTGCTGGGTCAGCACAAAACCATACGGCGCTTGAACCTCGGCAATGGTGTACTTGCCCAGCGGCAGGGTCACGGTTACTTCGCCTTTGGTGCCATCATGGGTGATTTTCAAGAAATCATAGGTAGCCTGTGTGCGGGTGGGGCTGAATTTTACTTCGTCCACCTGACCCTCCGCACCAGTGGTAACGGTGGCAACGAGGTCACCGTCTTTGTACCAGTAGGTGCCTTGGCGGTCGGGTGTGGCAATGTCGGCTGCAGCGTGAATTTCGTACACCGCGCCTGCGAGGTTGTCCTGCGTGTAGATGAACTGTCCATCTTGGTAGTCGGTCAGCACATTGCCCAGCTTACGAATGGTAAGCTGACCGAGGGTTTCGTGATTGCAATATTTCTCGGTAACGATGTACTCATCCATGTCGTTGGTGGCATTGCCCACGACCTGCCAGACGCGGTCGGACTTGATTTCAAACTCCACCGAGTAGGCAGGATCGTTATAGTATCCTTCCGGACCTTGCAGTTCCTCAATCAAATATCTGCCAAGCGGAAGTTTTTCGGGTGTTTTCATAAGACCGTCTGCATCGGTGTAGAACACATCTGTTTTCTTCGTGGCGCTGCCGCTGGCGGGATCGATCATGGAAATGCGGGTCTTGCGGTCTTTTTCGTCCAGCCGATACAGCGCAAAGGCTGTGTTTGCAATTTTGACCGCCTTGCCGGTTTCGGTGTCGGTCTTGATGAGTTGCAAGTAACCCTCTAATTCTTCGTCCAGAATGTTGTAGGTCATGTAGTCGTTGCTGGCGGTGGTGACGCTGCCCGCAGGAATCGTGAATCGGCTCTGCGGGCTGTTGGCGTCCACTGTCACGATGAACGGATCACACTGGAACACATCCTTGGGGATGGTGGTTTCTACTACCAGATATTGCCCATAGGGCAAGCCTTCCACGCGGAAAATGCCCTCATCGTTCGTGAACATTTCTCCCAGCCTATACTCGGCGGGCTGATCCGTAGGCATCCAGCCGTTGCCCCTGCCGTTGGCGTAGTCGCCGTCTGCGGTCAAGGTCGCGTTATAGGCGTTGACTGTTTCGGTACTGCTCTCGTACATATTGGCGATGGCCTGTCCTTCATGGGTGAAATCGTATTTTAGTGTGGCGTTATCGTAATTGTCCTTGCGGTAAGCAGATAGGATGCTGGCGGCATCGTAGCTGCCATCCGGGTTCTGCTTGAACTGCGTCGCCTTGCTCAGTTTGAAGATGCGATAAACGGTAAAGCCCGCACCTTCCAATTTCAAAGCAGGACTAGGCTGTCCAGTGGTGGAAACAAGTTTTTGCAAACTAAAGCCGGATTTGAGGACTTCGTCTTGGCTTTCCTGCTCGGCGTGGATGTGGTAGGCGGACTCATCTGCGTAGGTCAGCGTTTTGTAATGATTGACCTCATCGCAGAGGTAACCTTTCGCGTAGGAAAGATAATAGCCATCCCACGCCTTGCTGCCGTTCAGCTTGCGGCTCTCGGCCACAGCGGAATACTGGTTTTTGTAGATGTAATCGGTGTACTCGTTATTTTTCCGAGCCAAGTCACTGTACTTACCCGTGCGTTCGAGCTTTTTGTTCAAAAGCGGATACTTCCCGGTAACATACAGCTTGCCGTTTCCGTCAATGGGCAGCACCAGCCCGGTGGCACGCTCGACCAGATAGTAGCGGCCCATGTACAGGTTGGCAAAAGCCAGCTTTCCGTCTGTGATTTTGGCAGACGCTACCAGCCGGTCTTTCTGCAAAATGGGCAGGTAATCGGTATCCCAGCCGCCGTTGGTAAGGACAGTGGTGTGCCAAAGGGGTGTGCCGTTGGCATCGGTGATTTTGGAGTAATCCACCACACCCGAAACACCATCCGGATGTTCAATCGTGTCAGCGGCGTACAGATCGTACACAGCACCTTCCAGCGTGGTATCTCCGTTGCTGCCTGCAGCCAGATACCGCGCGGTGTCCAAGTCCACTTTTGTCAACAGAATATTGCCGAGGACACGGTCGTTCTGCATCTTGTCGGCATTGGCGTGCATGGTGTAGGAATTTTCGTTGTTGGCAATACTGGTGGGGTCTGTAGCTGTCTCTTATACACATCTCCGAGCCCACGAGACTAGCGCTCATCT
>ENA-OXGJ01000115-OXGJ01000115.1-human-gut-metagenome-genome-assembly--contig:-NODE-115-length-42540-cov-34.051171_pt1 | contig 42540 bp, 44 predicted proteins | sample MGYA00249835_ERZ652264 | MGnify/ENA primary metagenome ERZ652264 (study PRJEB26925, sample SAMN05826844) | human gut metagenome | biome: ENVO:2100002; feature: ENVO:00000062; material: ENVO:00002003... | reverse complement strand
GCATCGAGCTTGTCCGCGACGCCCAAAACGCCGACGGCGGAGATGCCGGCGGCGGAGAGGTGCTGAGGCACATAGTAGGGACGCGAGGAGCAGGCGATGCTTCCCGCGGCGGGAGCGAGTTCGCCCGCGACAAGTTTAAGGAGCGTCGATTTGCCGGCGCCGTTGTCGCCCACGACGGCAGCTTTGGCGCCCGCGGCGACGGACAGGTCTATTCCTTCGAACAGAAATTGCTGATTGCGGTAGCGGTACGAAACACCGCTAAGGATAATACTCATATGAAAACGATTAATAGCGGTCCCGCAGAATGGGGACCTGTTAAACCTCAGACCGGGTTGTTTTACGGCACGGCGTCGGTTTAATGAAACCGACCTACTAATCGTTTATTCTCATCGGAGCGGATATTGGTTCGGGTACAAAGATAGAGACAATAATCGAAGAAACCAAATAACAGTCCGTATTGCCGGCGATTAGGCCCCGGAAATGCTATCGGAAGCCGCTGAAAATCGCATTGCAGGCGGGATTTTTTCGAATTGTCGCTTTGCGCTCCGGCAAAAATTCGTATCTTGTGCGATCAAAACGGGGATAGGCCATTATGGAATGTAAAATACGGAAAGGATTGACGGGGCTTCTTGCGGGAAGCATGCTCTTTCTGTCCGGCTTCGCCACAGCCGGAGAAGCGGCGGACGAGAGCCGTAAGGATCTGACGACGGCAGGTGTTTCGGAAACTCCGTCTGCCCCGGCGAACGCAAACCGCGGCGGCGATCCGACAACAACGGAATCCCCGACAGCAGATCTCTATCAGGTCAACAGTACGATTAATGAACCAGTCGGCAGTCCGACCGGCGCAAGCGGTCCCGGCGCCTGTAAAACGGACGCTCCGCAATCCCCCGAAACCGCAAAATCCGACGCCAAACCGACAGTCGAATCCGCTCCCGGCACAGCGAACGGTTCGCCCGAAACGACGACGCCCCGGCCGGCAAAGCCGTCGGCGCAGAGCGCGGCGCGTTCGGCCGAATATGCCGCAGGGTACGACGCAGGATACAGAGACGGACATAAAAGGGGTTACCGCACCGGATACGAAACCGGATTTCAGGCTGGGTTCAGTGCCGGATCGGGGGCAGTGGGAAAACATCCGGACGGCGCATCCGGAACGGGTCCGGGATCCGGGTCCGGCACGGCAGAGAGCGGGGGCGCCGGCAACTGGGGCGGATCCGCGCCAAACAGCGGTAACTCCGACAGAAGTTCCGCGACGGGCGACGGCAACAACGGTTCCAGCACCGGTTTCGTGCCAAACGCGGGCACCCGCATAGCCTCCGCGACGGGCGCCAACACCCGTACGGACAGTACGGCAGCATTCCCCCGCCGTCGCTTCGTCCACGGTATCGGGCTGGAACTCCGTCCGGAATACGTGTGTCCGACCAATCCGTTCCTCGCGGGCGACAATCTGGCCCGGCAGCCGATCGACCTGTCGCTGGCCGCCCACCTGCGCTACTCGTTCCGCTTCCAGCCCGGATCGCGTCCCGACCGGATATACGGAGGCGCCTATCAGGGAATCGGGTTCTCCTACTACAGTTTCGAAAACCGGGAGGAGCTGGGCACGCCCGTGGCGTTCTATATTTTCCAAGGGGCGCGCATCGCGCGGATAAGCCGGCGGCTGTCGTTCAACTACGAGTGGAATTTCGGACTGTCGTTCGGCTGGAAACCCTACGACGCGCAGATGAACCCGGCCAACATAATGATGGGGTCGAAGATAAACGCCTACATCAACGCCGATTTCTACCTCAACGTGACGCTCACGCGCGAGCTGGATTTCTCGGCGGGACTCTCGATGACCCACTTTTCGAACGGCAACACCAAATTTCCCAATGCGGGACTCAACTCGATCGGCATGAAGTTCGGCCTGCTCTACTGTTTCGGCCGGGCCGACGATCCGCTCGTAAAACCGCGCAGGCCGCTTCTCGCGCCCGATTTCCCCCGCCATTTCAGCTACGATCTGGTGCTGTTCGGATCGTGGCGCCGCAAGGGTGTGGAGGTCGGCGACAAGCAGTACGCTTCGCCCAACGCCTACGGCGTGGCGGGCTTCAACTTCGCGACGATGTACAACTTCGGTTATAAATTCCGCGCGGGTCTCTCGCTGGACGGCGTCTACGACGGCAGCGCCAACGTCTACACCGAAGATTATATCGTCGAGGTCGGAGGCCGCGATCCCGGCTACACGTTCTACACCCCGTCGATCGACCGGCAGATCGCACTGGGAATATCGGGACGCGCCGAATTCGTCATGCCCTACTTCACGGTCGGCATCGGACTGGGAGTCAACGTCCTGCACAAGGGCGGCGACCTCAAGTCGTTCTATCAGATGCTGACGCTCAAGATCGCTGCCACACGGCGCACGTTCGTCCACATAGGCTACTGTCTCAAGGATTTCCAGACCCCGAACTACCTGATGCTGGGCGTGGGATTCCGCTTCAACAACAAATACCCGGTACTAAGGTAACGCAGCCCGCCGCAGCGCCCACTTGCGGCGCAGGCGCAGGACCGCCGTGACCAGAAACCGCGCGGGAACGACGCACAGCGTGCAGAACCACTGCCGCAGTCCCGGAACATGGAGGTCAGGCAGGCCGAAATCGGCGAACCGGCGGCCCCAGAGCAGGGGAATATACCACATGATATTGATTCGAAAATCGTTGCTGACGTTGTCCTCGTGCACGATTTCGAGCCACTTGCCCTTATCGGTGGCGAGGTAGACCGTCGGCTGCTGGCGGATGGCTTTGGTATGACGGTAGGAAACGATGGTTTCGGAGTGCGCATCGAACGGCTCGACGAGCGTCAGGAAGTGATTGTTCGTGTAGCGCATTTTGAGCGCGAAGCGCCGGTCGGTGAAATACTGGTAACCGTAAAGAAGGCTGTAGATGCGTTTGCCGGAGGAGAAGCGGATTTCGCGCTGAAGCAGTTCGACGGCGTCGGCGGCCAATGCGTCGTCGTTATCGAGATTGGTAGTAATCAGCAGGCGGGGGAGGGCCAGCCCTTCACGCCCGGCCAGCAGGCCTGAAATCGTAGTGCGCAGACTTTCGGTCAGGCGTCCGGCCTGCCCGGCGCTGTAAAATACGGCCCGGAACTGCGGGCAGACGGACTGGTAACCGCCGATGCGGCGGCGGTAAGCCGCGGACGTCGCCGCGTCGAAAAGACAGAGCCACCTGAAATTCGGGTTGGTCTGCGCCGCCACCGAAGGCAGGCAATAGCGTTCGAAGATCTCGAAACGATGTTCGAGCCACCGTTCGGTGCGCGTCGGAGCGTCGTGTTTGTCCCGCGCATAGAGGTTCAGATTGAACCGCGTGATGATTAAATGTTCGAAACTTTTCATGGATTAATCAATATTTCTTATTTCTTCCAAATCGTAATACTTTTCCTCAAAGCTACTCGTCCATATTTCTTCATTTGCTGACTACTATTACCTTTTTGTTGCTTTAAAGTGTAAATTTTCACAGGAGTAAAACCTATTTGCTCGGCCAAATTTGTAGTAAGAAAATCAACCGGGATAACTTCGCCCGCATATCTTACATTATCATTAACGAAAGCGACGTATGCACCAGTTTTACATACGCGATACAACTCAGAAAACAGAAAGGTCAATTCTGTGAAATACCCCTCCACCATTTTAAGGACTCCCTTATTGTTTATTTCTCCATTTTCATTACGGTTCTTCAAAGCGTTATTTATTTCTTGAAGTGCCGCATTTTCATCGACGATATTCATTGTTCTCTCATAACGTTCTTGTTGTCCTATTTGTTTGTAATAATCCTGTAGTTGTTCTATTTTAGATTTGTTTTCAACTGTACATGACAATAAGTCCTGCCGTAATTTTCTCACCCCGGCTTCTGACATGCCGAGATAGGCTAATTCCATCGCATAGGTGCGAGTGTAATCATATCGGTTACAGTATGGAGGAGAAGATATTACTGCACTAACTGTTCCGTCTGCAATCTTAGGTAATTCAAAAAGCGCACTTCCTTCAATAAATTTACATTGCGTATCAAATCCACTAGGATTATTATTTAGGTATTCTATATCTTTGATAACACCACTTAGTTCTTCTGTCAAGACTTCTTTAAGAGATGGCAATTGCCCTTTGTCCAATTTGACAACAAAAGGTTTTCGCCCAGTTTTTTCTCTGGCCTCAGCAGCTGCGATAATCTTGGGGCAACGCCAATCCCATCGAAGATATTGCCCATCTTTTGCAGAGTAGCTTATACGTTCCAAAGCATTCAAAGTACAAAGTTCAAGGAGCATTTTCGTATTCTCAGAATATCTGGAATTAAGAAAATGTTCTTTGTAATAAGCCAACTCCCGACTTGTTTCTCTGGGATAGCCGTCTTTAGTAATTCTTATTTCAGGAGTTCTTCCATCATATTCTTCTGGAACATTCAAATTTATTATCTCTTTAAGAAGCTCCTTCAGCTCCAATATATTGTATGTGTAAATAGCAGTTTTTACATGAATAGCAATTTTTGACATTGGCAGAATGTCAAATCCGAGACTATTATACCCATTGAACATTGATACTAAAGCCGTTGTTCCTGAGCCCATAAAAGGGTCGGCCACTATGTCTCCCTTTTGCAGGTGAAAATCCTTCAAAAGAATTCTAACCAATTCAGCTGAAAACCCCTCCTTGTATTTTAGCCATTTATGCAGACAATCTCTTTTGCTTAATTGATAACTGACGCTTTGACGATTGAATCGCTCGGTTATTTCGGTGATAGGCCAATACCGTTCTTCTAAAGCAATACGGGCTTTCTGAGAATTTGTATTGCCAGCAGAAAACTCGGTCACATACCATCCTTTCGCATCAACAATTTCCAAATTGTGAAATACATCCTGCATATTTATAATTTTATCAGCCAGTCACAATAAGCAGTCAATTGTTTGTCTACTGTAAGGTTGGCAGCATTCGATAATATTCCTTCCAATAATTGATTGTAAATCTCTGTCGCCATCTTCTTTTCGATAGCAGCAGCGATAAAAGATGTCTTTACTTGATAATCCTCAAAAGCTTTGCGAATACGTACCAACGCAGAATTTCCAGTTTTCCAATGTTCATCAGCCCCAGCCGGATCTATTCCCCCTTTTAATTCTCCGAACATGATAGCAAGGTTATTATCATTCACAATCTTTCCTCCTGCAAACTTTTCTGGATCTCCCTTATAAAGACTGATATCTATATTATTTTTAACAAGAGGTATAGTTGCATTAAAAAATAAAACTCTATCGTAAGATTTATCTTGTGGCACAATGTTCCAATAAATAGCCGTAACATCATCCACTCGTTCAAAAACATCCTCATAACTTAAGGTCTGCCACTCATTATTCTTTTTTGTCATCTTTAAAAAGAATTTGAAAGGCAATTTGTTGCATTGAAAGGATAGACAATATTTTTCTAACAAGTTTCACTTGGGCGACGGAACCTACATAGTTACGCATTGAACCGCCCAAAGAATCTCCCTTGATCAACAAAAAACGATTTTCCAATTCATCTACAAAATTTTCACCTGCCGGAGCAAGAAATTCTGAAATTAATATCCTTATAGCTTCGGTTTTATCTTCTTCCGTGAAATATTTAAAGGCCTTATCAGAAAGTCCCGATGCGGTTAATAGACTATTGCGGATCTCTTCAATATTCAATAAATCCGAAGGAGATGCAGCTTGGGAAGATAAGCTCTTTAAGGTTCTAGCCTGCTCTATATAGGGTTGAGCCTTATAATTTTTAGCACGTGCAGCTTCAATGAAACCAGCTCTCGTCTGTTCTCGTGATGTAATGAGGTCCTCTGCACATTGTATGTATTGATATTTATCCATTTCTATCATAGTTGAGTATATTGGATTGACAAATATACGAAGAACTCGCGTAAAAACGAAGGAATCGGATAGATTAAGATAAGTGACTGACACTAAAGAAAGTCAAGCAATATATCTCTCTGCCTGCCCAACTCATTAAAAAGTAGGATTGTGAGAGATTAAGAAGGGCGATCGCTACTTATCCGTTGCCTTTTTCTGCTCGAAAAAATTTGCTAAAACACCCTATCGAACCGTTTGCTTCCGCAAAGAACGCTTGTATTTTCGGTATTCGCACTGTAAAGATAACCGTTTTTTTCGATTATCGGGAAAATACAGCCGCGTTTATTCGATCCGGGGTTCTGTTTCGCTGTTCTGCTATATTTTTCATGGTTTCAAATAGCTCTATATCAACTAATTTTGCAATTAGACAAATAGAGTTATGGAACAAATGGATGTAAGGGTCGCGTTCTACCTTAAAAAGAGCGAAACGAATGCCGATGGTTGTTGTCCTGTCATGGCACGGCTGACTGTCGGCAACCATTCCGAGGCGGCTTTCAGTGCCAAGCTGTCGGTTCCCGTATCGTCGTGGGCGTCAGGCCGCGCCACGGGAAAGAGTGCCGCTACGCGGGAAATCAATCGGCAATTGGACGAACTGCGTGCCTCGGCGCTGGCCATCTACAAGGAACAGTCTGCGATACGGGAGGTCGTGACCGCCGAAGAGGTACGGAATCTGCTGCTGGGCAAGGCTTCCGGGCAAACAACCCTGCTCAATTATTTTCAAACGTTTATCGAACATTTCGAGAAACGCGTGGGTGTAAACCGCGAGAAAGGCACGCTCAGATCCTATCGCTACGCCCGCAACTGCATCTCCGCTTTTCTGCAAACACAGTATAAACTCTCGGATATTCCCTTTACTGCCCTCGACCGGTCGTTCATCGACAGGTACGACCTCTACCTGCGGACGGAACGCCGCATCGCGTCGGGAACTATCGTCCTGCTGACCACAAGGCTGAATACGATCGTCAGTGAGGCGGTGTCGGAGGGTATCATCACGGCCGACCCGTTCGCCGGGTACGAACCGAAACGCCCCGAAAGGGTGCAGAAATACCTCACTGCCGACGAATTGCACCGGCTGATGACCACGCCGCTCCATCACCCGACGCTCTACCAAGCCCGCGACCTGTTCCTATTCTCGTGTTATACGGGCATTCCTTACGGGGATATGTGCCGCCTGAGCGAAGATGATCTGGAAATTGCCGAGGACGGCGAGGTGTGGATCAAAACCACGCGCAAGAAGACGAAGATCGACTACGAACTGCCGCTGCTCGATATTCCCCTCCATATTCTCGACAAATACAGGGGTATCGCGCCGGAAGGGAAATTACTTCCTATGTACGGCAACACTACACTCAACCGGGCTCTGAAACGTATCGCCTCGATCTGCGGTATCGAAAAGCGGCTCGTTTTTCACTGCGGACGGCATACCTACGCCACCGAAATCACGCTTTCGCAGGGCGTTCCGCTGGAAACGGTCAGTAAGATGTTGGGGCACACACGTATCGACACGACACAGATTTATGCCAAAGTAACCGATGACAAAATCGGCGCGGATACGCAAAACCTCGACAAGAAGCTCGCCGAGCGGTTTTCGATAGCTCTGTAATCACCTTTTTCAAATCTGAATCATCATGGAAACGAACAATAAGGAGATAAAACGCCGCAGTACGTTCGCCGTACTGTTCTATATCAATCGAACTAAAGTCCGCAAGGACGGTACCTGCCAGCTCTTGTGCAAAGTCAGCATCGACGCCGAATCGGCTCATATAGGTATCAAAGCCGCCATCGAACCGTCGCTGTGGAATCCGGAGACAGGACGCGCGGACGGCCGGAGTGCCAACGCCCGCAAAGTAAACCGGGCCATCGACCTGCTGACCGAACAGATCGAGGCCCACTATCGGAGAATTCGCAACGACCTCGGCTTCGTCACGGCGGAACTGGTAAAGAACGCCGTAAAAGGAGTAGGACAGAAGCCGCTCACGCTGCTGGCCCTGTTCAGAGAACACAATGCAGAGTTTTACAAACGAATCGGCGTGGATCGCACGAAAGAAACCTATATTAGCTACGAAAACTCCTACAAACACCTATCCGCATTCGTACAGCAAAAATGCGGTCAGGAAGACGTCACGCTCCGAAGTCTCGACAAAACGTTCTACGATGACTTCGACCTCTTTCTGCGAATGGAGTGCAATATGATGCAAAAGACGGTACACGAACATCTGTACCGCCTGAAGAAAATGACCAAACGGGCTGTCAGCCAAGGTACGCTCCGCCGTGACCCTTACGGTAAGCTGCACCCGGAGTTGCCCGAACGCAAGAGCCGCCACCTCAAACTCGAAGATCTCAAAAAGCTGATGGAAACGCCCATCGACAAACCCAATCTTCAAAAGGTGCGGGACTGGTTTCTCTTCTCCACCTTCACGGGCCTGTCCTACTCCGACCTGACCCGGCTCTCGGATAAGGACATCACGCAGGCCGCCGACGGAACGTGGTGGCTTCATATACGGCGCAAAAAAACAGATACCCCCTCGGCAGTCCGGTTGCTGGAGATTCCGTTGCGGATCATCGAGAAATACCGGTCTGAACGTCAGAGCGACAAGGTTTTCAACCTTTACAGCCGGAAGCATCTTATCATACTTACGCGAAAACTGGGACAAGCATACGGTTTCGATATGACCTTCCACATGGCCCGACATAATTTCGGGACACATATTACCCTCTCGATGGGCGTGCCTATCGAAACCGTGAGCCGTATGATGGGACACAAGAGCATCACCACGACTCAGATTTACGCCAAAGTGACCGACAAAAAGGTGGGTGAAGATATGAAAGGGCTTAAAACGAGAACGAAAGGCCGGAAAATAGTCTTATGCGAAGAGGATGTGAGCGTTATGAAAAAGAAACGGGCACAGTCCGACAAAGAAAAAGCAGCGTTCGCTTGACAGAAAAGAAAAATATTCGTATAATTATCCAACTAATATCCAAACAATATGACAACGACAGGAGAAAGAGCGACAGGAACGATAACGATCGAGTACAATACCGTAACCGTAACTCCCGGTGCTGACGGCGATGTGTGGCTGACCCCATCCGAGATTGCCCGGATGTTCGAGGTGTTCGTAGCTGCGGTCACGAGCAATATCCGGGCGATTTACAAACACGGCGCACTGCGTATGTCGGAAACCTCGAATCTTCCGACGGCCCATGCAGAACTGTATAATTTGGAAATGATCTCGGCGTTGGCCTTTCGGGTGGACACGCCCCAGAGCGCGGCGTTCCGGCGGTGGCTGATCCGCCGCCCCCATTCCCGGATGGTCGTGCTGAAGGTCTCGCAGGAGGGACGGACGGTAGTGAACTGACCTCGGAAAAAAGACCATCTAACAAGCTTGATTCTAACGTTTTCGCCCCTGTCGGAGTTCATCCTGACAGGGGCGATTTTCAATTTCGGGGATTTGTTAGACTGCTCCTTTTCTTCCCGGGGTTACAGCAATGCCTTATCATCCGTTCCGTTATACGAATCCCGGAGCAACTTTTCGATCTCCGACTCCCGGTACAGCACTTTCCCGCATATCATGTAATAAGGGAGTTTTCCCGAGCTGCGGTATTCCTGCAACGTCCGGCGGTGGACTTTCAGCCGCTCCGAAATTTCCTTGTCCGTCAGGTACGACTCTCCGCCCAGAATCAGGCGATGGTTCGTACCGAATTTTTCCAGACCCTTTTCGATACGCTTTATCAGGTCGAACACTTCGGCCTCGCTACTGTCCGAACCCTGCACAATATTATTTCTCATAGCTTATTCCTCCGTTTACTTTTTCGATTGTTTCAACAATGCCTCTACGTCTTGCGGCTTATAGTAGATTTTATGTCCGACTTGCGTGTAGGGAATGATCCTTTTTTCACGATATGCCTGAAGCGTTCTTTTAGCGATGCTCAGCATTTCGCAGACCTCCTCATTGTCGAGCCAATGACCCAAGCGTTTTTGTTGTTTTTCATTCAGAGCCTCGATCCTTCCGGCCAGCGTTTCGAGTTTGGCCACCATAGAGTCATAGACCCGTTTTTCGATCATTATCATCTCCATAATTACAATGTTTAGCTTTCCCGGAACCCAAAAATACTTTATGGAATACACGTCCGAGCCTTTTGCCGACGCAGATGTAAGGGTTGGCGTCGCTATATGCCACGGTTGGCGTCGCCGCTTTGAATTTGTAAAAGCAAAGAAAATATGCGAAATTTGAGTGCCTGAACGACCGGGAACCGTTTTTGAACAAGAATAACACTGTGCACTATGATTACCAATTTCAGTTTCGGAGTACCCTGCGAGATAGCAGATGCCGATTACCCGATGCCGCTCGGGGACTATTTCGACATCGAGAAGGATATGATGCAGATCGGCGGCGAGTTCCTTTTAGTCCGGGACGAGGAGAGTAACTTTTACTTTCTCTGCACCGACGACTGCGACATCGAAATACTATGCCGTGCTTATGATTGGTATATCGTATCGTCCGGCCGTTTCAACGACCGTTTGCGGATCGGCATGGGGCTGGCCGAAGAGGATGCTTACGGCAGCGAGATGTTCCGGGTCGAGGACGAGCAAACCCTTCGGCTGTGGCACGACATTCTGAAATTCACCTTTAAGGGCGATTTCATCCGCAGCTATTATCCCATGACCAATCGGTTCCGGGGTAAATTGCGCGTGGACGGGGCGTTATGTTTCTATATCCACGACTATTATCCCGTGTCGCATAAATTGAAACTCACGAGCGAACAGAAGAAAGTCACTAACCTCGTATTCCGCTTCAAAGAGGGAGCCTGCGCGTCGCTGGCCGCCAAACTCTTCTCGCTGGCTATTTCACGGATGGAGTTTTTCAATGGCTTGGCCGATCCGATCCTGCTACCTCTTCCGGCGTCTACGAAAGAGAGGCACCGGCAGCGTTTCGAGTCTTTTTGCGGGGAACTTTCCCGCCGGCTGATAATAGACAACGGTTTTCCTGCCGTCCGGATCGAGTACGACAGGGAACAACAAAAAGGCACGCAACAAAGGGATATGTCCGGCATAGTCTTCGATCCGGATTATATCGAGGGGCGCGACGTTTTGCTAATCGACGATATTCTGACTACCGGCATGAGCTTTACGCTCATAAAACGCGAACTTGAAAAATTGGACGCCAATTCCGTAACCGGTATCTTCCTTGCAAAAACCGTATAGACTAACTCCTGCCGGAGCGTCTGTCGCTCCTGCGGCACGCAAGCCCGTATCCTGATCTGAGGATACGGGCTTTTTCGTGTCTGGTGTGCGGGCGAATGGCTGATCCGTTACGCCCTTCGCCACAGTTATTTTCCGCACTTTTCATAACCTTTCTCCTCATTTATAAGCCGCCTTCACGAACCCGGTGTGGATGGTATCTGGTTTCAGAAGCAAAGGTATCTACGGGCTGCACGCCCCTGCAAGATCAAGCCGCCGGGCGGTTTTGCGAGAAATCTTCCTCTTTCCCTTCGGGCGAGCGTATTTCCCGCAAAAATCTTGACATGGGCTAAGCCCTTCTTTTTCATGCTCCTGAAACCAGATACCATCCACACCGGCTCCGCTACGGCATAAAAAAAAAGTCGAAAGGTTATGAAAAGCACAGAAAATAAGAACAGGAAACCGAAAACCTCCAACCTTCCACTCAGCATGGGTGCGGGTTTGCGGGCGGGACTGAAAATCGGGGCTGTCGCGCTGGGTTTTTATCTCTTCGGGAGCGGCTTTATTTGGGTCGTTTTGGCCTTTCTGTTCTGCTATGATCTCCTGCGGGGTATTCTCTCCTGTCTTTTATCTCTCGTCGTTTTGATCGGCTTTTTCTCCTTTCTCTTTTCCCAAATCTTCTAAAACACTAAAAATCATGGCTAAGTATTATTCCCTGCTCGGCGGTACGACCACCGACACCGAAATCCAAGTCGCAAAGGAAAACCAAATCGTCATCCATGAAGGCCCCGGCGCGACGCGCGACCGCTATGTAATCTACATGGTCGAACACGGCGCAAACGGATATATGTACCATTTGGTAAACCTTGAAACGAAAGCGATCCGGCGTACCGACATCCTCCGGCCATACTCGCAGAAATTCGGTATCGGCATGTACTACGCCGACACGCCTGCGGAATTTATGGACGCAATGGAGGTTGCCGCCCTTGCCAGGGAGGCCGAACAGAAAGCGCAGGAGAAAGCCGAAGCACAGGCACGAGCCAAAACCGAACACGATCGCATCGCAACAATCGGGATGGAACGTCTGGAACGTCTGATGCCCGCCGACGTGCAGGGGGTAATCGTGGCCGAACTCAACAAGACTGAATACACAGACCACACCTGCGAATGCCGGGAAACGACCAGCGTCCGCACCGTGATACTCGGCTTTTCGACCACGCCCCGCAACGGCTTCGGGGAACTGCGTAAAGCCGCCCGAAATCTGCCTGAAACGGCGTATTTGGCCGAATATAACAAGGACTACGAACACCGTTCCCCCGGTTTCACGCTCGGCAGAAGCCCTTATTCGGGGTGGAGCATCCACAAAATGACCCACTACACCCGCGAGGGATTTATCGAACGGTTGGCCTATATAGCCGGAGACGAGAATAATATCCGGCTGACCAGTCCCAGTCCGGAGCGCACGCAGGAGGCCGGCCCGATAACCGTGCAGGGCGATTTTATCCTCACGAACTACTCCGAAAAGGCCGTCGCCCTGTTCGGAGATACGAAGCCCATAAAAGACGCATTACATGACCTCGGCGGACGGTTCAACGGGCGCCTGACCTACCACGGAGAGAAACGCGCCGGGTGGGTCTTTCCCAAAGCGAAAGAAATGCAGGTGCGCGAGTTAATCGGCATGACCGAATAATACCAAAGTCCAATCCGGGGGCGATAGCCCCGTCCCCGCACATAAACCAACGAATAATAAAAAGTTAAAGATATGAAAACCATTTATCTGCAAAGGCAAGGCTCGACCGACACGTTTAACACCCACAATGCAATCAACACGGATTTAGGGTATTACATCGAGGTCAAAACATGGAGCGACAACCGCTACAACATCATCATCGCATCGACCCGTAAGCAGGCCGAAGACGATACCAAAAACAAACGGATAGAAATAACCGCCGTTTATCCCTCATTGTCCGACGCATTCAGACGGGTGGAAAAGGAACTGCGGGAGGAATTATCCGAAGATGCGATCATTTCCGACACGATAGAAAAATACTGCCATAACAATTTTACCTACAAAAAAGTGTCAGACAAATATTTGGCGGTCTGTTTTTATGAGAAATCCACCGAAACGATACGCCTGTACCCCGAAAATTACTGCCTCGTCTCTTTCCGGCACAAAGGCACGAAAGACTACCTCCGAATGGACAGCGCAACGGCGGAATACCTGCCCATATTGGAGGAACAGGCCAGGCAATACGAAAAGGAGGAGACTTGGACGTGCCACAAGGATAAATCCGAAGAGTTCAGACGCGAACGGTTCGCGTGGCTTCTCGGAGAAGCACTCAAGAAAAAGGACTGCCACCGCAAATTCTATGTAACCGACACGCTTATCAAGTAATCCGCAAAGACAGTAATCCAATCCGGGAGCGGTGGCCTCGCCCCCCCCCCTGCAAAAATCAACAGATATGACACTCAACGAATATATCTCCCAAAGCGAACCGCAGGCTAATGTAAAAGTCATACTCAAAGAGGGCGAATATATCCAGCGCGATGCAATCAAAGTAACCCCCTTTTCGGTTCAGACGGCCGTCGATATTCCGGCGGTTACACAGCGGTACGGTATAAAAGACAATTATATCCGAATCGGAACCGCCCGGCAGTTGTTTACACGACATCCCCAAACGGGCGAACTGCGCGGAAGCGTGTTTTTCCTGCCCGACGATGCCCCGGAGCCGCCCGAACTCACTCGGTTTCTCCGATTCTTAAAGGCAAACGAAGTTTTTCTCAAACAATGGTGCGAAGAGCATCCCGTCCGGGGTGATTTGCAGGAATATAATGCCCGGTTCAGAGCGGCGCACGCCAAGTTTCTCACCAGCGTAAAGACAACCTACGCCCTTACAGATGTGGATATTGAGTATTGGCTATGTTGAACATTTATCCGGGGAGCATATTCCAAAAACGAATCATTAACCAAACATATAATCCGATGAAAACAAAAGTTATCATGTACGACCATACGGGCAACAACGTCATCAGTCGCCATAAGGAATTGACCCCGTTCGCGGAGAATATCTATACGACCTTCATCCACAAGGATAGCTGCGGTATCGACACCAACGATATATTCGGGATTGTGTTCGCAATCAAAGGCGTGTATTTCATCCCGAAATATTGCAATCGCGACCGCTTTGCCGACAATAATTACAAAAATCGTCTTATCGACTTTCGCAGGCGATGGGCAGACCATGTAAAACAGCAGGCCGCAGAAGGGCAGTATATCCGTTTGCTGGAAATCCGCGTGTTTGAGGAATTGGGAGAGGATACAGCCCCGTTATGGCAGTCCCGCGAAGCCATATTGAAGAAACGGGCCGCAGAGGATGAGGCACGCCGCCGTCGAGACAAGGAAGCCGCACAGAAAAAGGAACAGGAAGAACAGCAACGCCTCGACGAGTGTAAACGCCGCTTTTTAACCGGAGGAACGATAACGGGCGATGAGTTCATAAGCATCGCCAAACGGGACGGATTCGCCATACACATCCGCACGGTAGGAACGCTCCGCAAGCGCATAGCCGAATTGAACCGGAACAGGGCGATATGGTATTACCGACTTCGAGGTAAAGCCGCACCCGACGTTACGGGATGCCGAAAAGCCATTAAAGGTTATCTCTCTTTTCTCGAAAACGAGGGAAACACTGCAATTGATTCATAAACAGCACAAAGCCATGAAAGCGACCGATTATTTCAAACAGACGATCCAAAGCTATTTACAACGCCGGGCGCAGGAGGACGAATTATTTGCACCCCGTTACGCCAACCCGAAGAAGAACATCGACGACTGTATAACATTTATCCTCAATTACGTGAAGCAAAGCGGGTGCAACGGCTTCGCGGACGATGAAATCTACTCGCTCGCCCTGCACTACTACGACGAGGACGACATCGACATCGGCAAGCCCCTCAAATGTAATGTCGTGGTGAACCACACTATTGTACTGACCGAGGAAGAAAAGGCCGAAGCACGGCGCCAAGCCATGCAAAAGGCAACGGAGGAAGCCTACCGGAAAATTACGCAGGGTAAAAACAAGACCAAGAAGACCGAAACAACCACCCAGTCATCACTATTTTAACTTGATACACCATGAAACCGAAGAATAGATTTCAGCAGAAAGCCATAGAAGCAAGCAAGAAACTGCCACCGCTGACCCCGGCACAGGAACGCTGGGCGTATATCAAAGTTATCGAATCGGTAGGTCGGCGCACGAGAAAAGGTGTCGTTACCTGCCTCGATTGCGGCGAAGTATTCCACAACGACACCAAACGGAAACATTGTACCTGTCCCGCCTGCCACACACGCCTGCGTATCGAAGACACCCGCAAACGGAAATTCCGGCAACGGGAATATGCGACCTACATCACCGCCTGCGACGGCTTACAGGTTATCCGGGTGTTTATGGTAAACTACTATGCCAAAGTCGGACGACCGCTGAACCGCTTTTGCCACGAAGTTATGCAACGCTGGATAGCACCCGACGGCAAATACTGCACACTCGCCCGGAGCCGGGTATGGGGAACGATATATTACGATCTGTGGATTTATTCGTCCGATTTGGAACTGCACGGCGAATCGTGGGTATATGACAAGATTTACACGGACGATATATATCCTCGTATGAAACTCATCCCCGAACTGAAACGAACGGGATATAAGGATGGCTTGTACGGTCAGAACCCTACGACCTTATTCCGTGTCCTGCTTTCGGATAACCGGGCGGAATCCCTGCTAAAAATGGGGCAAGACAGCCTATTACAACTGTATTTGGATGATAGCGGTCGCAGATTCGACAAGTATTGGCCGAGTATCCGTATCGCCGTCCGCAACGGCTATAAAATCACGGATGCAACGACATGGTGCGACTATATAGACGCTTTGCGAACATTGGACAAAGACCTGCACAGCCCCAAATATGTATGCCCCGCAGACCTTAAACGGGAACACGACCGCTGTATAGCCAAAATCGCCCGCAGGGAAGCCGAACGGGAAATAGCCGAAAACCTCTCCGCATATCTTCAAAAAGAGTGCGCCTACCATAGAGCCAAAGCCAAATTCTTCGGCCTTATGTTCACCGACGGGCAAATCGCCGTCCGGGTGTTGGAGAGTGTGAAAGAAATCATCATGGAGGGAAAGGTCATGCACCATTGCGTCGGCACGAACGAATACTATAAAAAAGCCGATTCGCTTATTTTTTCGGCAACCATTGACGGTAAACGCATCGAAACCGTAGAAGTATCCCTCTCCCAACTCAAAGTTATTCAAAGCCGGGGTGTATGCAACAAACAAACGGAGTATCACGACAAAATCGTGCAGCTTGTAAATGACAATATGCCCCTTATCCAAAAGCGCATTGCCGCCTAATTCATCAATCCGAACTATCAAGATTATGCAACCGAGAAATAGTTTTGAACAGCAAATAGAAGAGGCGGGGCGCACGCTCCGCCCCATCTCCGCCCGGCAGATACGGTGGGCGTTCGACCGATGCTTCGTCCGCTACGGACGCAGGACGACAAAAGGCGTGATAACTTGCACCGAGTGCGGACACGCATGGAGGGACAAGACGGCGCGGAAGCATTGTATCTGCCCCTCGTGCCACACCCGGCTGACCATAGACGACAACCACCTGCGCCGGATTTACGACACGGCGAACTACGCCCTGTTTATGACCGTCCATAACGGGATGCAGGTATTACGCTTCGTATATCTGGCCTACTATGTCCGTATCGGAGAAAGGGCGAAATACATTCATTTCGAAGTCGTGCAGCGGTGGATCGCCCCGGACGGGCGATGCGCCACCCGTGCAAGACTCATAACGAACCGGCCTTTCTACAAGACGTGGGATTATACAACCTCGTTGGAACTGCGCCCCCATAAGCCGCTGTATAATATCCATCCCCGTTGTGTTCATCCCCAGCCGCAACTCCTGCCCGAACTGCGAAGAAGCGGTTACAACGGACAGTTTCACCATATCTCCCCGCCGGAAATGTTCTGCGCCCTGCTGCGCGACAGCCGTGCCGAAACCCTGCTTAAAACAGGACAGGTTACGCTCTTGAAACACTTTGCCGAGAATACCCGCACATTGGACGACTATTGGCCGAGTATCCGTATCGTTACCCGCAGCGGGTACGCAATTACCGATGTGGGAATGTGGTGCGACTACATCGACCTGTTGCGCTTTTTCAATAAGGATTTACGCAATGCCAAATATGTGTGCCCCGCCGACCTCGAAGCGGAACACAACCGCTATGTGGAACTGAAACGGGAGCATTACCGCAAGCAGAGAGAGCAGGAACGCATACGGGAAGCGATACGCCATGAACAGCAATACCGGGATGCCAAAGGGCGCTTTTTCGGTATCGACCTTACGGACGGTAAAATCCATGTCCGGGTCTTAGAGAGCATCGAGCAGTTCCGGCAGGAGGGCGAAGCCATGCACCATTGCGTCTTTACCAACGAATATTACCGCCGGGACGATTCGCTGATCCTCTCGGCCACGATAGACGGCCAACGGCTCGAAACGGTCGAGGTTTCGCTATCCCGATTGGAGGTGGCGCAGAGCCGAGGCGTATGCAACGAGGACAGTCCGTACCACAAACAGATTATAAAACTCGTTCAGCACAATATGCACCTTATAGAAAATCGACTGACAGCGTAATCCTAAATCATGCATTCAATTAGAATCGGGGCGGCAAAAGCCGCCCATACCACCGAAACCATGAAAACAGACACGAATAAACAGAACCCGACCTACGAAATCCGGCAGAATGGAAAAGCCATACTTCGGTCGGATTGCGAGTTTTCGCTTCCGATGATTTTCAACAATCTCACGGGGCGAAATTTTGCAAAGAAATCGGAATATCACGATTATATCCGATTTATCGCTATCAAAGAAATGGGCTTTACCTACGGAGAAATAGAACTGGTCAAAAACGGAGAGGTCGTAGCCAAAGGACATATCACGAAGAAATAAAATCGGGGCGGCAACAGCCGCCGTTCAAACCTTTTATCAACCGAAAACAGACAAAACTATGGGAACATGGGGATCAGGAATCTACGAAAACGATTCTACGCGGGATTATATAGACGGGATCATCGACAACATATCGAACGCCGTCCGGGACATTGTAAAGTGGGATTATACGCTGTTGCACGCAGGGATGCCCCAAAGCGACCTGTTCATGTGCTACATCGACCTGTTGAACGCCATTTGCAGCCGACACGACCTGCACACATCATTACCGGATGCAGAGGTGGTTCGGAAATGGAAAGCCAAATACATGGAGGTTTGGGAGTTTACCGTCGGCGAGTGCGATCCGGCAGAGGATTACCGGAAAGAAAGAGCTGTCGTATTGAACGAGAGTTTCGATAACCTGATCGCCCTTGCAAGTAAGAAAAATGAATCGACAAAACTATGAAAAATCAAAAACACGACTACAAAACGACAAGGGTGTATGCCGTCCTTGCCCAACTCAAAACCCGATACAAGGTAAGAATTTGCGAGCACGACCACACGGCGATAGTCGTATCGGGTATTACCGAAAAACAACTCTCCGACTTATGCCGAAGGTTGTATTGTTCCGGCATGTATAACGACACGGGACGGTTCGGTATAATCACCAACTTCGGAGAATATAAGTAACAATCGGGGCGGCGGCTGCCGCCCCATAACACCGACTGCTATGAAAATCATCTATAAAGAGGGAACCCGCAAAGCCCTCGCGGAATCGACCGAGGAAGTCCGTAGCACAGTCGCCACAGCATTGGAACTCGTCGAGGGCAAGCACGGATTCAGAACGCCTTTCGAGATATGGCGTAACTGTAAATTAGTCATAACCATCGGACATAACATTTACACAACATTCATCGAGATCCGTCCCCCGGCTATGGCTTATATCAAACGCCGGAGTAATTGGCACAACCGATACGCTTACTATGCGGCCGGAACATTTCGGGGAAATAACGACAACGCGGAAGTAGAACTTATTTAATGGAGAACAACAATGAAAACGACAGAGGTAAACAAGGAATTGGTAGGTAGAAGGTGCGAGTGCATCTGTTTAGGTTCGATGGTTACGGGAGTAATCGAGGACATAACCGTTACGAAATATACGGCGGAGGTAAAAGTGCGTTACGACGAGCCCCAGCGCTGGGGTAACGAGGTTTTACACAGCGGTTGGGCGCATGGGGACAAGGACGACGAATCCGGCTCTTTGAAGTACCTGCGCCTGCTCCCCGAACCTGTCCGACCGGATTATGAAACACTTATCGTAACTTTTTGCGATCCTATCCGCACGTTGGAGCGCCGTATTTTCGACGACCCGCAGGCGTGGGGCGTATCGGCCTTAAAGGAGTGGATCGACGGCTATGAAAGCACCCGCTTTACGCAAATCGGCGACTGCACGGCGGTCGTAACCTCCGAATACAACATGGCGAGCGTGCGCGAATGGCTCGCCCGACATACCGAGATCGAAACCTGCAAAACGGCGTAACGATGGCACGGGAGAGAACCGACGACTGGATGCAGGAGGCCAAAGACCTCGCCCGTGCCGAACGGGAACTGCAAATAGAACATTGGGTATATATCACGTTCGAGTACCGTGAATGCGACCGTTCGCGGGTCGTCCTGCACAAAATAGACATGCCTCGCAGGATGCTCGACCGCTGGCGGTGGCTCGTCGAGTGGCGCAGGGCAAAATATGTCTGTCAATATCCCCGTAAGGGCGTACAGGTCTATTATTGTTACTACGACAAGCGGACGGGACTGCAAACCGGGTTCGGCTCCCTGCTCTCGTGCGTGGTAGCGGCGAAAGCGCAGATTACGAAAGTCGAGCGTAAAATAGAGGAATACGTTAGTTACATGAGCGGCAACGATCTGTTTTTCGACCCGACGACAGACGAAAAATTGCGCTGCGCCAAAAAGAAATTGGCGCAGAAAAGGGCAAAGTATGCCGAACTGTGCGCCCTGCTCCAAAGCGAGGTCGCCAAACATTGGGCCAATCCCGGTATCTGCAAACTGTTCCTCGGCTTTCGCAAGCTGGGCGAATTTACGGACATCCCGCAAGCCCGCAAATTCGCGGAAGAAAGCGGTGAAACAGGGACTTTCAACCTTATCGGCGACCGTTTTCGGGATAGTTGGTATCAGCCGAAATGTATCGAAGAAGCCGGAATTTGAATCTTGAAATTCGGCGCGAACACAAAATCGACGGTTTCAAACCGTCGATTTTGTGTTCGCGGAACGCCGCCCCAACAGGAGTAGGCATACCGGTCAGTAATTCCTATTGAGCCATTCTTTTCCGTGTAATAGGCCACCTGCTGAAATTCGTCGATGGCGACGATTACCGGACGGGAGGCTTTCTCCAGATAACGGAATATCTCGTCGAGCGTCGCTTCCGTAGAGCGGATGTCGCTCAGTGCAGGTTGAAGTTGGGGTTACCCGCAGGGGCGAATGTTATGCCGCCTTGCAGGGATTTGACGCTGTTCCAGAAACTTTCGATGGCTTTTTTGCCGAAAGGCTTCAGGCCATCGACAATGCCCCGGTTCAAGGAAAATACCAGGTCGCGCAACGATCTGGTCGCATAAATATCGACGAAAAACGTATAATCTCCGGATGGTTGAAACAGTGCTGTATAAGCCCTGTCTTACCCATATGGCGCGTGGAGATCAGCGCCAGATTATTGCCGTTGGCCACCTCCCGAATAAGATTTTCGCTCCTGTTCGCGGTCGCAGAAATACTCGGCGGATTCATAGCCGCTGGTTATAAAGGGATTTTTTCAGTGGTTTCATACAGGCGTTTATTACTACGCAAAGACAATTATTATAAAATAATAATCAAACGTAAATCAAAACCGGCGCACAACATTGCAGGTAAACTCCCCAGACCTTCATGGTCGTTATAATCCGCGTTTCTTTTTTGGCTGTGCAGCCAACTTCTTCGATACATCGGGTACACTGCGCGGCTGCGGCGTAATATCCTGACATCGGGCCTGTCTTATCTTTTTTGCCGTTTTTATCAGATCAAATTGAATTACCTGCCAGTCTTTGCCGAGCAGACAGACAGGATCGGGGTAAGTGTCGGCCTTTGTGAAATTTACAAAGTTGTCCAGCAACTCGTCCTCGTCGTGTTCCCACTCGTACCGTTTAGCATGCAGGCCAATCATTTCGGGGAGGGTATATTCCTTCAAAAGCCTGTGTAAGTCCCAGAAATCCTTTTTGCGGCCGCCCTGCGATACGACGTGCATCTTCATCGCAGCGATGTCCTTCACTCCGGCCATGCGTATCCCGTCGATTACCTCCGCATCTTCGAGAAACGGGTCGCTGTACATCAGATCGACTTTGACATATTCATCCTCGGATTTACCGACATAGTAACTGCGCCCGAAGCTCACTATCGAGCTGGTATCGGTGCAGTGATAATACGGGAAGCGCGACCGCAGGAACACTTCGAATGTCCTGAAATCGAGGCTCCGGTACTCTGCATCGGTGAAAAGGTCGATGTCGTCCGATTTTCTGTGCCCATAACGAAGACTCAGGTTCGTACCTCCGACAAGGCGGAACGGGCTGAACAGTTCCTCCTGCATCAGAACGCCGAGCGTTTCCCGCAGTAACGGCGTTACCGTTTCGTAATGTAATCGCTTTATCTCTGTCATTGTTTATGACGGTATTTATACGGTATGCGGTACGAAAGATCGGGCTTGTAGCGTTCCAGCTCTGCACGATCCATACCGTAAAACCGTGCGATCTCCTGTTTTTCATTCTCATCGCCGCGTTCCATAACCCGTTCAAGAATTGATTCTTTACTGCGCCCCCAATCTATCTTGTCGAAATCGGTGTCCCAGAACAGCATCCGTCGGATGGACGGAGCGCCACGAACGGATTCGTTCGCTTTCCGGTTCTTGTATTCGGCTATCTCGTAGTATGCCTGAAGCGTCAGCAGAAAGCCCTCATCATAACCGAGTGCCTTTTCGATCTTGAGGGCCATTTCGACCGTCAGCTTGCGGCGACCCGTAATAACCGCATTAAGCGTCTGTTTGTGTTCGTCGATAGCAGCAGCAAAGGCTCGCTGGCTGAGGTTGCGTTCCTGCAACTCCAAGCCGACGATCTTTCCCGGACGGATGCCCTTATACATATCAATTTCGCTTCTCATGGCTCTTTTTGCAAATATACACAATGTAAACGAAATTGTTTACATAAATATTGCCCTTTTTTACCGGCTCCCCGGATTACACGTATCCGCGATGCAAATAATCCTGCTGCCACGACATTTTATCGGGTAACTCCTTTGCCCTTTTTAAGTCGGTTGGCCAGCTTTTTCGCCACGTCGGGCAGCTGCCTTGCCGGTTTTTCGGCAGTTGCCCCTGCGACCCCAAATTGCTCTTTCCGCTCCGGTGTCGCCGCCTGTGGCCTGCGGATATTCGGGTAGTGCTCCCGGAGCAATTCTCCGGCCAGCTCCCGTACCGAGGCCATGATCTGTGTTTTTTCGTTCTCGGTCGTGGCTTGGGTCAATCTATCCGCCAGAGGATCGAATCGGTCGTGATAGGAGAAAAAATTGGGAAACTCGTCCTGTATCTCCGGAGCTTTGCACTCCGGCGAGGCAAGGTATAGCAGGCAACTGATGTCGTAAGTACGATCCGGGATATTCTCCGGTATTTCCCCTTTGTCGAATCCCGAAAGCGCAGCGAAATTGGCCAGCGTCGGGGACATATCGAATTGTCCGACGGTATCGCATATTCCAATCTCTTTTATGTCGGCATAACAGCCGGACGACAGACAGCCGAACGGCTCCGGTACGGTGCGGAATAACGTATTGAGGTCAATATCGGGATTGACTTTCGCTCTTTGTGCCTCGTCCGGAATTAGTTCCATCGTCCTGAAGAATGTAATGTCGAGCCGGGGATCGAAGAAATTGGCGGCAAAGAAATCTTTGTACCGTTTTTGCAGTTTCTCACCTCGCTCCGTATTATCGAACAACAATACGCCACGGTCGGTCTCGATGCCCGTATAGGTCTGTTCCCTGCTCCTTTCCAGACCGGAATAACGCCAGACGGCTGATTGATATGCCATCGACTTGTTTAATGCCTCATGGGAATTTTCCGGCAGCAGCGGATCGAGGCCGTTCTGATAGCAGTATATGGCCGGATAGAGCCGGCAGATGTTCAGCGGTTTCAATCCCTGCTCCTTGATGGCATTCCATAGTTTGCGCGGAAACATCGAGATATTCTCGTAAGGTTTCCATACTCGGTCGGGGTCGGCAAAACGGTAATGCACGAAAAAGCTGTTCGGGTAAGGCGTCAGCCAGTCATGAAGCATAACTTCCGTGTAGTGTTTGACAAAATGACCGAAATTTTTATAATATCTCCCGTTTGCCGATACAGTCTGTGTCTTTCCTTCCGGCGAAAGCACCATATAAACGTCGCCCGGCTCCCGACGGTCGCCGGGGTTCATCGTTCTGTTTTCTTCTGTCGTTTTCATTTTCAATCGTAGTTTTAGAATTTCGGTTTCATGGAGGATTTGCGCTGCGGTTTTACAGGACGTGTCCGCTCCTGCCGGGGCGTAAGATTCCGCAGGGTCAGCGATTCATTCTTACGGTCGTAGCGAACCTCGCAATTCTCGAAGATTTTGGTATCCGTTTCCACGTTCCGTAAACGGATCGTTTCGCCCCCGTAGAGCCGTTTGCTGTCGTCGTAGGAAATCGGCTGGCGGAGCAGCTCGTCCATCTTTCGGGCGAATACATAAACATTGTCTTCGCACTTGATCCGATCCGGAGTGTAAATATCCAGTTCGGAATCGCTCTTAAAGGCATACAGGCACATATCCGCCGTGCGTATGTCGTGAGGAACCCATTGAATCGCCTGCGGATGATTCCTGACGGCGGCTTCGCCCACCTGCTGCGTGATGACCTCTTTCGGCGCGAAGCGCAAGATATGCCCGTTTTTACGCGCGGCGTCCAAAGCTACTTCTTCCGAAATGGCTTTGGGACGCATTACGGTTATCAAAAAGTCGATTGTTTTAGGATCATCCTGCTCCCGAACCATTTGCAGAGCCATCGACGGCTCTGTCAGCGCACCGGCAACGCTGTAATCGGTTTTATCTTTTCCGTAGGTATTGTCGAAAGCCTCTTTGCACATCTCATAAGTCCGGTCGTTTTCGGGTATTCCCCGCAGGTTCAACGGATTCTCCCTGACCAAATCCGTATAGAACGCCGGGCTTTTCATCGTTTCCGGGATAAACTCTATGGCATACGGACTGCGGCGTATGGCTTCCATGCACAACTCCGGCGTCTTGAGTTTTTCGGGAACCATCCGCAGGTAGGAGCCGTCATACCGTACCGCCGTTTCGCACAGTTCCTTATCCTTGAATTTTTCGGGAATATTGTAGAACAGTTCGGGTTCTTTGGTAAAGATCATCTCCGCCAGTTTCGGGGTCATATAGTCCGGATTCATACTGTCCAGAAAATGTTTGGTTCGCGAGTATCCCTCGCAACGCTCCAACAACTGCTCGTGGATCTCTTTGTAGGGAATGTACCGAAGTACCCGCAGGTCATAGCTCGAATACAAAGCCTCATGGCACATCTCCCGTGTCAGCAGTTCCGGTTTGAAATACTGAATGGCAGCAGGGTCGTTCACCATCGCTTCCCGGTACAGGTCGGGGGTATGCAATGCCTCCGGCACATAAGGAAGTGCATGGATGCTGGACGAAACGGCTGCCTTGCACATACGTTTCGTGCGTAAATATTCCGGTACGTCGTGCAGCATAATCCCGTCGCTCTGTACCGCCGCCGTGCATACCGTCCTTGTTTTCCACCGTTCCGGCAAGGCCGTCAGACACGACGGGTCGGTACGAACCCCGTACAGGGCAATGTGTTCATCCATCACCTCCGGTTCGATATTTGCCAGCAAACCTACCATATCGGCCCCTTCCTGCCGGTATTTTTTTATGCCTTCCAGACACACGTCGGCATAGGGAATGAATTGAAGGACGCTCCGGTTTTCGCGGAGTTTGGCCAGCGGGGCGTTCAGGGCCAGCCGGCACATCTGCGGGGTTTTCATCGCTTGGGGCACGAACTCCAACACCCAGCCGTCCTTCGTTACCGCATCCATGCACATCTGTTCCGTTTTGAGCCGGTCGGGAACGGAAGGCAAGGCCCACGCATCGTTTTTCACCGCTGTTTCACACAGAGCCTCTGTTCGGCGCTCTTCCGGCACGAACAACAGCGCCGGCCCGTAACGTTCGACCGCAGCCTTGCACATCGAAGGCGTTTTCAACTCTTCCGGCACATAGTCGAGGGCATAATCCCAGCTCTGCACGGCCGTATAACACAGCTTTTCGGTACGCATATCGCAGGGAACGTATCGGATATTTTCTCCGTCGATCTCGACGGCGCGGCGGCATACCGCCTCGGTACGCCGTTCCAAAGGCAGGGTCATCAACATATTATGCTTTCTGCCGCCCCGTTCAAGCAAGGCTATATCCCGTTTTTCCTGTTCTGTCATAAGGTTTTCAAATTAAAAATGCCCGGTTTCTGCCGGGCACTGAAGTTCGTTTGTGACTATTGCTCTTCGCCGCCCGTATCGCTGTCGTTCTGGAACGTAAAGCTCTTTTGTACTACCTGTCCCATGTTGTCCTCGATATAGACGTCGATGGTCTGCTGGTCATCGCTGCGGGAGGTGTAATAAAGGCGGAACGAGAAGCGCTCCAGCGGATAGCGGTCGTTGGGAAGGAAGACCGTTCCGTCGTCCATCCGCAGCTCTCCCTTACCGTCGGGCTGGAAATAGCGGATCGTGTAGCGGGCGTCGGCATACTCCCCTTCACGCACCAGAGTACAACGTATCTCGGCGGTTTCGCCTACACCGATACGCTTGGGTACGGGCATCGTTTCCAGCGAGAAGCTGTACGCCTGCTGAATATCCAGATCCTTGTCGCAGGATGCGAGCAGTCCGAGTGCGGCCATCGCCGCAAAAAATAACTTTTTCATCGCTTTTTTGTTTATTTGCATTTGTAATCCGCGAAGTCCATCGCATTGAACAATCGCTTGTTATTGCACCAGTAGGCCAGCCGCCACGCCTCTCGCGAGGGTTTGGCGTCGCCCGAAAAATCCCGATACGGCTGTGCGAAGGGCACGCAGCCCAACGCCTTCAGCTCCCGAATACGTTCCAGCGCATCGCCGATGTCGTCGCGCACCAGCACGTAAAAGAACAGTTTGCGGGGCGACAAGCCACATTTGACGAGCAGTTTTACGGCGTTATGCACGTCCTCTTGTACGGCATGGCTGTCATAGGCCATCCGCAGAAAGCGCAGCCACCTGACCCGTGCGAGCAGTTCTGCGAGTTCCGGGTTGCGGGCGATACGCCGCACGTCGAGCCCCTGATTGAAGTCCACCCGCACGTCCAGGCGGACGATCTTTTCGATCTGTGCGAGACCCCATGCGGAGGCCAGCACGTTATTGTCGAGCAGCACGGCCCGCTTGCGTCCGGCAAGGAACTCTTCGATGTCGGCATGGGGCCGGATACCGCCCTCCTTGTACGGTACTACGCACCACGGGCATCGGTTCGGGCATCCGCGCGTGAGAAAGCCGTAGGCTTCGCCTACGCCGTAGAGCGAGTAATCCGGACACGTATGTTCGACCGCCTCCGGCAGTGTCGTCGTATAATCGCGGTAGCCCGTTCCGCCGCGTATCACTTCGCAGCAGTATTCATCCCGGCAGTCGGGCGTATGGGTAAATACCTTCGACAAATACACTTTGTCGTAACGCCCCGCTCCGGGATCGGCAAATTCCACCGTATCGCCCCGGAGCTTATGCCACGCCGAAAGTTTCATCAGCGTGAGGTTCGGGAAATTGCGCCCGTCCACATCCACCAATCCGATTCGCATGGCCTCCTTACTGTTTTGAGGGTTCGGGTTCCCGTTCCAGCCGAGAACGGGCTATGGCGACGTATTCCGGATTCGGCTCGATGCCGATGTAGTGCCGCCCCAGCCTGCGGGCGACAAGGGCCGTCGTCCCGCTTCCCAGAAAAGGATCGAGAACTACGCCGCCCGGCGGACATCCCGCCTCTATGGGTGTCTCGATCAACTTCTGCGGATAGGGGGCGTAGTGTTTTTCGTGGCTGATTTCGGTCGTAATCCGCCAGACCGTCCGTTTGTTCCTGCCTTGAAGATCATTTCTGGATTTCGAACCTGTCGGATGTTCCGGCTGTCTGGATATTCTGTTCGTCTCATTCCCGGCACAAGGCTCGAACTGTTGCCGGAAGTCGTATTTCGGGGATTTGGTGAAGAAAAACACCTTCTCGAAATCCGCCGTAAAACGGTCTTCGACGGGAGTAGGTACAACTGAGGGCTTATACCATATTATCTCGTTGCGCAGTATCCACCCTCGCAGGATCATCATCTCGGCGAACAGCCCCGGAATATTGCACAGCGATTTGTGCGGAACCCGGTGCATCGACAGATCGACGCGCAGTGTTTTCAGACAATGGGCGTTTTTACCCGGCGGCCAATCGTCTGTGCGGTTGTATTTATTGAGTTTGCTGTACGAATCGCCGAGGTTCACCCATAGCGTCCCCGTACTTTTCAATACACGGCGGCACTCGTCGAAGATGCCCATGAGATGCTCCAAGAACATCTCGCGGGAGGGTTCCTGCCCCAACTGCCCCAGCCATCCGCCGCAACTGCGGCAGGTGGCGTAATCGTCGAAATCGTGTTCGCACTTCTGCCGTCCGCCGAGCAGTATCGGAGAAAGTCCGTAATCCCTGAGCTGCCAGTACGGGGGCGAGGTTACGATACAATCGATGAAGTTGTCGGGCAGCCGGCCGAGGCCGGAGGCCGCATCCGTATTAAAAATTACATCCGTTCGCATTGCATTCGCTCTTTAATGTCCAGCCTCCGTATCGCTGTCCGGCACTTCGTCCCAGGGGTTGTCCTCCGGAATCTCGATGTCCGTCTGCGGGAGTTTCAGGGTTTCCGTTGTTTCTTCCTCATACAGTTTGGCGCACGAGGTAAAGGCCATAGCCGCTGTCAGCAGCATCGTGGCCGCGATCGCTCTTTTTCTCATCGTTGGTCGTCGGTTAAAAGGTTGGATATTTCCGGGTCGAGCCTGCCCCGGTATTCGAATGTCTCTTTCAGCTCGCACGCCCTGTCGAGCCATTTGCGCCCTTCCTCCCTGCGGCCCAGCCGCGAGCAGGCAATGGCCTTCAGGTAACACGCCTCGGCCGATTCGGGCAGCGCGGAGAGCACTTCGTAAGCGAGGTCGTCATGGCCGAGTGAGAGCAGCACGATAGCCGTATTTCGGTCATGGTAAGGAGCCAATATCGTGAGGGCTTCGTCGTAGCGCCTTTCATCGAGCAGCTTCATGCCCCGCGCATAGAGCGTATCGGGTACGGTCGTATGGATCGTATCCTTCACCATGCCTACGCGCCGCAGGTCGTATTTGAAATCGACCGAGCGAAGCAGCGGATAGAGCCTTTCCCGGATATATTTATACTCTTGCGGATACCTGCCTCGCAGGGCCGCTTCGCGTCGGTCGGGATTCTTCTCCGCACCGAGCAGCGCAAGGATCGCCTCGCGGTGCGGCAGACTGTCCGAGGCGGCGATCAAGCGCCCCAGCTCCGTCCAGTTCTCGCCCACGGAGCGCACGGCGATCAGCGTATCGACCTGCCGCCCGAAACGCGCTCCCAGACGCCGTTTGAGCGACAGGGCACGCCCGCGGGCCAGACGCTCGTTGAGCGCGAGTGCTCCTTCCGGTGATGCCGAAGCGGTCAGCACGATACTGTCCACGTAAAACTCCCGTTGGTTTATCAGCCCGTCCATCAGGGCTTCGATGCGGGCGAGCTGAACGGCGTTGGTTTCCAGCGTGTCGATAATGTCCGATTTGCCGACTTCGAAGGCAAGGTAGTTGCGGTCTTTGACCACGGCATACTTCTCGATCACTCTGGTCAGGTAGCGCCTCGTGGTGTCCGTGAAGGTCAGCATCGAGGATATGTTGTATTCCAGCGTATCGAGCGACGGCATATCGTAACGGCTGCCGTCCAGCCCTACGACCGCTCCCGCAAGTGTGACGTGCATCGTCTTGCCTTCGCCTTTGGTCGGGACTTCCTGCGTGTAGTAATAGCTGATCTTCTCACAGCCATCGACGATGGAATCCAGCCGCACGCCCTCCGGGTAGGGATGCTTGACGAAACGCTCGAAAGCACGCTGCTCGGCAGCCGCATCGGGCTTGAAGATCCGCACGTATCGGTCGAACTGCCAGTAGTTGCGATCCTGCACGCGGCTGAACAGCCCGCCCCGGATACTGATCTGCTGAAGCGGCACGAGGCCGTCCGTCTTGTGGAGCATGGGCGTTACGGCCACGCTCTGACAATTGCCCTGCAACTGGCGCGGCAGCTCGATCACGAAGTCGATGCTGACCTTGCCCATACGCTCGGCGACGGTGCGCGATTGAGCCACCACGACCACCTCGTCGAGTTCGAGCGACATGACGCGCTCGCCGTTTTCGAGCGTAGTCGTAGGCAGGAAATAGACGGGTTGCAGGCTGTCGCGATGCTTGTATTCGATATACTGCGGTGCGGACTCCTTTTTCGGCTCCTGCTTTTGTGCTTTGGGCGCATAGTTCGCCCGTGCGCCCAAGCCCCGGCGCTGAAGCCTGCCCGTAACGGTACAACCGCCCAGCAGCAGGCATATGACGAGGCTGTGCAATAACATCTTTTTCATTGTTTCATAACTTTTTTCTTATCATAAGCCGAGAAGACGGGCCGACTACCTCCATGTAATCGACGCCCGTGCTTGTTGACTTTGCCCGTAAATGTCCGTAATCGTAAAGACGAATTCCGTTCGCTCGGCATAGGAAGAGTTGGCGGTAAAAATATGTTGTCCGGCTTCGAGGGTTACAGGACTGTCGGGGTGTAACATGGAACCGTCATACGAAACCCTGCAATTCGTCGAGGTCGTCGTATAACTTACGGTATAGTCGCCCATGTATTCGGTCGAACGGATGGTCAGCGTCATCGGGCTGTCCGAATAGAGAGCCGCCGAGGACATGGTTCGTATCATTGCGGAGAATTTCGGATAACGGGACGTTACCGTGCATTGCTGCTGTACGCTTTGGCCGCTGCTGTCGCTTACCCGCACCGTAACCGTCAGGACGCCGGTGGCGCGGGTGTCGAGCAAGAAATTGTGGGTTCCATTGCCTAACATGGCTTCGTTGCCGCCGAGTCCTGTCCCTGCGGGAAATACGAAAACGGCCTGCGGATCGGAACAAGTGAAGGTAGAGATCGCGGTGTCATCGCTTCCGCTGATTTCCAACGTAAAAGTGGCGGGGTTGCCGACGACGATCGCCGAAGGCGGTGTCAGCGTAATATCGAGCGAGGGTTTTTCGACCGCCTCGGTCGTCAGTGTACGCCGGATCTCATAGTCATAGGCATCCCGCAGGACGAATGTCAGCACGGCTTCGCCTGCAACTGTCGCGCAGTATCCGATCCGTGCTGTTTTAGTTCCGGCTCCGCCGGGCAATGTGACGGGAATTCCGGTCGTCATGGCCATACCGTCGAATGTTATCGTACCTTCACCCTTCGCCTGTTCGACGGTCAGCGTGTAGCGACCGTCGGGATCGGTACTCTCGACCCTCATCTCGGTAAAGATATTGTCGCCCACGCTGCACGTCTGAGGTAGTTCCGTGAAGGCCACTCCGAGCGTCGAAAGACGCATATCCGCCGCATTGGCCCCCGAAATCATCACATCGAGGTTATAATGACGGTTACGCAGGATGTCGAAAGACGTCGTGGCGTTGCTGCCGGGATAGATGTAATAATCGACCTTACAGCCCGACGCCTCGCCTTCGAGATGGATGCAGGTGGCGTATTGCGGGGCGTTTTCGCGGCTGCGCTGCTGCGGGTCGGAGATACCCGGCACTTCGCCCTGAGCGTTTTCGGGAAGGTAAAGAACAACGGAGTAGCTGCGTCCGGAAAGAACGCTCTTCGGAAAGGATGTCACTCCGCCGTCTGCTGTGGGTTTGCTTTCAGCGAAGAACGGCACGCAGGACGGGACGCCCGTTACCTGACAGGATCGGAGTTCGAAATCCGTAAAGGCGCCGGCCGTCGTGACATTCAGAGTCAGTTTTGCCACACATCGTCGGAGGAGTATCGCGACATCGGTAGCCCCCGATACGGTGAAAGACTGCCGGCCGCTCATCGCAAACCTTTCATCGGTATCTCCCGATACATCGGGAACGTACATCGCTTCCTGCAATCGCAGGAGTGTCATCGGCCCCATGTCTTCCTTCGTATTGGCGATGGCATACGCTTCATAGCGGCCGTGGGCCATCGTCATCGTCCGCGAAGCGTTCCCCGCAGTCAGGTAGTGATGTTCCAGCGAACCCGTCTGTACGTTATGCAGGTAAAGGTTCACGTCTGCAATGGCATTTTCATCCTCCGAATTTCGTGTCGGAAATCCGCTGTCCGCAGCCGCAAAAGATATTTCCACCTGCGAAGCGGCAGCTTCGGGGGACTGCGGCCCATCGGGCGGGTAGCTGCCGCTATCCTTCGTGCAGGATGCGAACAGAAGCGGCAATAGTCCTAAAAACAAGAGCTTTTTCATGTCTCGATATTCTAAAACATATAAGAGAAAGAGGCTTCCAGCTTCGCCGGAGCCAGTGCGATACGGCGGTAATGCCGCAGAAAGACATCTTCGCCGGGCGGCGGTGCGGGATTCCAGCGCGTATCGTTCATGTAATACAGGCCGATGCCGCCTTCGAGCGAGAAGTTCCACCGCCTATGCAGCATCCACGAATAGCCCGCGCTGGCACCTACGCCGACAGTCCAGCCGTTGTAGCGTTTGTTACGGTTCCCGACGCGATATTGTGCGACGGCGGAGTGTACGCCCAAAAAGAAGCCGACATGCGGCTCGAAGCGCCAGCGGCGCACACCCACGACGGCTCCCAGCACTTTGGTTCGCAGGCTTTCGGTCGAGATCGGGTTCCAGTATGCCGACGCTTCGACAGACCATTTTTCCGACACGGCCACATCTACGCCGGCATTGACGGTTCCCGTTGCCAGTCCCAGCGCATTGACGCGCACGGCCGTATATTGAGCCGAAGCCGCGTTCGCCACGAGGACGAACAGCAGCAGTACAAATAATCTTTTCATCGTGTTTCTATTTTGTTGGAATGAGTAACCGCCGCATCCGGCAAAAGGTATCGGCGGAGCGTTGAGAGAGGTTAATCGATCTGAAATTCGGGAACGACATTGCAGTTTTCCCATGCGGTAAAGGAATACTCCGGCTCCCGCGACAGCTCCTTGCGGGGATAGTGGCCGATGAAGTTGCTCCACCAGACGGCGACCGTTTTCCCTCCGATCCCCTTGAACGTGCATCGGCTTCCTATCGGAACTACGAACGCCTGTTTTTCCTGATCGATCCGGTACGCGCCGTCGCAACTTATCTCGACCAGATCGACATGGGTATAGATATAGACGGCTTCCTGCACGAAATCCACGTAGAGCGTATCCCGAAAACTTTTCATGGGATGGCGGTACGGGTTTTCCGCTGAGACGAACTGCGCGAGGCCGCGATCCGCATACCAACCCCCGACTCTCGATCCATCTACCGGTTTGAGCGGCACGAGCGGCCCGTCGTCCAGCGACAATATCATCATGCGATTGTCTTCGGGCGTATAGGAGGAACTCCATTTTACGACCGTCATATTCTCTTTGTCGACGCTTCCCCGGCCGCGGTGGGTAGTCCCGCGCTTCCAGTAGGTATATATCGTCAGGAGATTATAAAAGTCGTGCGTAAACGTTTTCGTATAGCTGTACCCGTCCGTGTTGCTTACAACCACTTCATAGACGAGGCAATGATTGTCGGCGGTATAGCAATCGCCGGGAAAGTAATCCACGGGGAAACTGTAAACACCCGAAGGGTCGTCGAGCGGGAAGGTGACGGACGAGGTGAGCGGTTGCCCGTTGAAGAAGAACGCCCCGTTCTTTCCTGCGACGAAGCGAACCGTCGCCGAGAGGCTGCCGGCCTTTTGCGGATCGTCCACGGTGATCGTAAGCTGCCTGCCGGGGTCGTACAGGCAATATCCCTCGAACCGATAGCCCTCGTAAGGGAAGTTGTCCGAAATCCCGACCTCGAACGCATCTACACGGGTATCGACCTCGTTTTCGCCCTTGATGACGATATTGAGCGTATATACCGTATTGCGGCGCACGTCGAAGTTGGTCGTATTGTTCTCTCCCAGATATACGTCATACGTCAGCAGTTTGCCTTCACGCTGCGCTTTGATCCGCAGGAAGGTCGCTCCTTCGGGTGCGTTGCCGGCACATTTCTGCTCCTGAGAGGTTATTCCCGGCACTTCGCCCCGACAGTTCTCCGCCAAGAAGAACGTGCGCGATGCCTTGCGGTTCTCATACGATGCGATCGCCGAAGGCTCGGAAGAGGTGAGTTCACGGGCCTGCTGATCCTCCGCGAACAGCGTGGTGACACCTGCCATATCTATCACCTGCACGGATTGGAGCTTCAGGTCGTAGTCCACCCCGTAGAAGGAGATGTTGCAGACGATTTTGGCTACGTTGCGCCGAACGGTGACCGTAGCCTCCGGCATCCCTTTCTCGGCCGTACATTCCGCATATCCGGACATGGGCAGCGACGTGTAACTTCGGGGTACGCGGAACTCATAGGCCGACAACGCCTTCCGGCTCATCGGGCCCATATCTTCATGCAAGTTGGCTACGGCATACACGTCGTACCGGCCGGCAGGAATGGAACGCTCCAATACGCCGCCCTGCACGTAAAAGTGCTGCGACGGGCGTATGCCCTGCGGGTCGAAGAGAAAAACGTTTATGTCCTCGACGGCCCGTTCATCCGCGGCCCGGGTAATCGCCTGCGTTGCTTCCGGACACACCCGCAGCGTAAAGCGGGTCGCAGACTCCGCAGCCGGAACAATATCTTCTTTGGAACAACCGACCGCCGAAGCGAGCAGCGGCATAATTAGAATCAGTAGGTTTCTCATGGTGAAAAATGGATAAAGGGAAAAGACAGGGACGACTGCCCCTGTCCCTTCCGGTACTACATACCGATATTGACATCCTGATTGAACGGCCCTTCCCAGTCTGCGGGGGTGATCGTCACGGCCACGTCGGCACCCGTCAGACCGCTGATATTCACCGTTACGCGACGGTAGGTGTTGCGGCTGATCGCCTTGCCGCTGTCACCATCCAATTCCACTTCGTAGCTGACAGGTATCTGGTCGCCCGTCGTTCCGAAATCCCCGTCCTGATCGTAAATCCCTTCGAGGGTCAGCAGCACGTTCTCGGAGGGGGAACTATTTTCATTCCCGTACACGTAGAACAGGTTGGCATATTTGCCGTTCAGCTCTTTTGCAGTCTGCGAAATAGTAAGATCCCGGTCGCCGGCTCGGTTGTTGGTGCCTCCGGAATGCGACGTGCTGACGTTGAAATAGGAGACTGAGGATGCCGCACGGGAAACGGTCGCCGAAGCGATCCGCACGCGCCCCGGATAGACGGCGGCGAACTTGCTGTCGGTCGCAGATTGCACGGCTATCTTGGCTACGAGCCTTTCGAGTTCGATCTGCACGGATGTCGTCTGCCCGGCTTGCGCGATAGCTTTCGCTGCCGAGCCGCTCATGGTAAAGCCTTCATTTCGCAGAGCCTTTGCCGTCACCTCGTCGAACGCTCCATTATAGGCTGTGATATTGCTCTCCACCTTATGTTTGAGATCGTCCAGCGTGCCGATACCGGACAGCGCAGCGGAATTGGCTACGACATAGAATTTGTACATTTCGCCCGGCGCGGCGTCCGGTACGGGAATGGTCGCCGTCTGTCCCGAAATCTCCGCAGCGGTGAAGTTGCGTTGCAGTACGGCGTTCCCGCTGCCGTCGAACACGAATAGCGTGAGGGAGTTGATCTTCTTCTCCCAACTCTCGGCTGCGGCCGTCTGGTCGAAGAAGGCGCGGGTTTCGGGCGTCTTGTCCGTCAGGGTGATTTTCACTACACTGCCCGTCGCCGAGTCTGCGATCTCGTCGGTGTGCTTGTTGCAGGAGGCCAGCATGGCCAGGGCAGCCGTAGCCGCCAAAATCATCTTTTTCATAGATTTAATTGATTTTATGCCGCTTCGTGCGGCGGTTAATAAAAAGTGGTGGATGAATGTCAGTCGATGATGAATTTCAGTCCTATTCCGAACTGCGTGTGGAAATGCCCTGTCGTCGTACCCCACAGCACACGTTCGCGCCCCGATATGCAGAGCACGATGCGGTCGGTGATATAGGCTTCGGCCTCCAGCGTCACCGCGCCTCCGTAGAGGAATCCCTCGCGGCTTCGGATCGTGGAGCCGTCGTACAGCATTTTATCTCCCCAGTTCACCGTCTCGTACCCCAACAGGGCCGAGCCGCCGATGTAGAGGAAGAAGGTCTTGGAGCCATCTGCGAGAAACTTATAGTAGTAGCCCCCTTCGCCCGTGAACTGCGCCACGGGGATACTCCCGGCTTTGTAGGGGTAATTGCGGCAGAGGTACTCCGCCCCGAAGACCCACTTGTTCGCACGGCCCGCATAACGGCTCATGGCCGCTCCGAAGTAGTACCCCGTGGTGCTGCGCCCGGAGGCGGAGTACCAGCCGTCCGCCATGCCCGCGCGTACCTCCAGCCCCCGCATTCCGGGCAGGGTACGCTGGGCATAGGCTTCCGGAGCCAAAGCCAGACCGAGGGCCAGCGACAGCAGCAATGCCAACCGTTTCATGCTATTTGACCTTTAATTCGTTGATAACCTCGGCACGCACCAGATCGGCATTTTCGACCGTAAAGGTCTGGTGGCGTCCGCCTTCTTTCTCGTAGAGTTCCAACACGAGGTGCTTGTCGTCGGGAATGGTGAACTTCGGAAGCGTGAAGACCATGCGCTCGCTGCTCTTTCCCCGGATCACCTGCACGTTGTTGTGGGCACGCAGGGGCCGGATGACCTGCTCCTGAATGGCCGTGCGCTTGGCGACCTTCTTATCCGCGATCTTGAAGGTGAAGTGATCGACCTCGAAAGGCACGTTCGAGGAGTTTTTCAGTTGCAGGTGGAAATAGAGCAGCCCGTTGTGCGAATAGATGCCTTTCAGTAGGTACTGGATGCCGAAACGCTTGCAGCCGATATGCTTTACCTCGCGGCGGTCGTTCTTGTAGATCGACTTCATAATGAGCTTCACCAGCAGCGGCGATTCGCTGCCCAGCTCCTCCATGTAGATCTCCAGCGCGTTGTTGGGGCGGTTCACCGCCTCGCCGTCGTGCAGGAAGTCGGTCATTTCGACCGACAGCTTCACAGGCTCGTCGGCATACTTGACGTTGAAGGTGTAATAGGCCCCGTCCTCGGTGATGACCGAGAGGTTGCTCTCGCGCGAGAAGTCGCGCAGGGCGGCCTTGACGCGCAAAACGTTCTCCGTGCCGTCGGCTTTGGCGGCCAAAAGGTCGGCCGAGCCCAGATCGACGTAGCGGATGGCCGAAGGGAAAATAACGTGCGTGGTCTTGTTGAAAGTCACCTCCAGCGCGTAAGGCGGGATCATGCGGTCGAAGGTCAGCGGACGGGTCAGCCCGCCGAAGTAATCGCCCGTCGAGGGTGTCGCGGCAGCCGGTATGTCCGGCGCTGCGGTTTCGGCTATCTCCTGCGCCGAAGCGCCCGTTACGCATCCTAAAAGTGCGAACGATAAAAGGATTTTTTTAACTGCGCGCGGCTTGTTTTCCTTCGCTGCCGGCGAGCAAAGGTTTTGCGTGCGGACTGTGCTCTCGATTTTCTTTCGGTTCATGACTTGTCTTTCTTTAATGTGTTCGGTTTATGGATGTTCAGTGGCTTGCGTGTTATTCCAGCGGGGGCAGCAGCAGGACACGGTACCCGGCTTTGAGCGTCACCCGAACCTGCCGCATTTTCTGCCCGACGTACTGCGCCGTGCCTTGTATGACGCTGCGCCCCAGATCGGAGAGCAGTTGCGTCCCCGCATCGTCCGTAATGGTGATGCTGCTTCCCAATCCTGAACCCGCATTGGCGGCGATCTCCTTCACGGCGCTGATCTCGTCGGATGAGGGGACGCTGATGCCCTCGCCTCCGTCCATGTCATAAACCAGCAACTCGACCGGTATCACGCTGCCCCGGTATTGCACGGCGCTGACCGTGATCATCATGCGCTCCCCGTCGATACGGGCCGTGCCCGTAAGTACGGTGTTCGCGGGGATCAGCACACCGCCGGCCCTCATCGGCTCGGTAAGGCGCAGGGGCACCTCCTTGCCGTCCGTCACGGTCGTCGTGCGATAAATGCAGGCTCCGATGCTGTTTTTATGTACGGGGTTCTCGTTCCCCGCCGCAGTATTGAAGCCCCAGTTGCGGGGCTTCGTGAACTCCGCGACGAATACCGAATCGGGCATCGGGGCTGCGAGGCGCGAGATGACCTCTCGGCGCACTTGGGCGACGGGTTGCACGGCGTTCCTGCCGCTGCGGGATGTGCCGCCCGTCGGGGAGGTCTGGACGGCCTCCGCCGCACCGCCCGCATTTTGCCCTCCGTTCATGTATTTCGAGGCCAGTTGGTAGGACTTCTCGATCAGTGCCAGTTGTTGCTCCTCGGCGCTCTGCCTGTCCTGTTCGTCCTCCAACTGCGCTTCGAGCCGGTCGATGCGTTCCTGCAACTCCTTCTCTCTGTCGCTTTCGGCCTCGTTCTGCGTCTCTTCATAGAAGCTGCCTATCTGACGGTTCAGGTCGTGGTACGCACCCACCGATGAGTGCAGGGTTCCGCTCTCGAAGCGCGAGGGGTTCTCGTAATATTCTACGGATTTGGGGGCCATGCGCAGCTCCCTTTCCTCGCGTGCGGCCCGTTCCTCCTCGCTCTCGGGTTCCTCGCCCAGCGAGAAGGCGAAATCTTCCAGCGAGCGCATCTTGGCCTCCTGTTTGGCCTTCATCTCCTGCTGCACATAGGCGTCGCGTTTGTCGGCGACAATGCCGCTCTGCTCCGGCGTGGGCAGGCTGGTATTGAGCCCCGCCTGTTCGGTGGCCTCCTCACCGCCCGAAGGGGCGAAAATGAGCCACATGATCGCGGCGAAGACCAGCAGCATCAGCGGGAAGACGATCATCTTGCGCCGCTGCTGTATCTGCTGCTCGGTAAGCTCCTTCGCGGGCTTCTCCGGCGCAGGCTGTTCGTTACTGCCGTGTTTCTCGTTCTCTTTCATAATCGGTCGTGTTTAATCGTTCGGGGCTGTCCGCCCGGACTGTGTTCGTTCTGTTTCAGCGTGAAAGGCTGCTTCCTGCTGCGGCTTTGCATCTGAATTTCCGAAGGATTCCGGCTTGTACCTCTGCTCCGGCTGCGGTACAAGCCGTCGCAGGTGTTCGATCCGTATCCGCTCCCCGTCGTTGCGCCCCAGAGAGTAGATCGCCGAAACGGTGCTATACAGCGACAGTGCGGCGAAGAGCACGAAGAGCGTGACGATCGCATAGACTCGCATGTCGGGGCGGATCGCCCCGCACACGCGCCGCAGGCGATCCTCGATCCGCTCTCCGGCGCGTTTTATCCATTTCCGTATCATAATTTATCGTGCTATGACCCGCAGGTCGCGGTTTTCGACGATCTCGAAGCGCTCCATCGTAAAACCCTGCGGGTTGTTGTCCGAGCGCACCGAGTTGATGAGGTTGCAACGCGTGATGAGCGAGCGTTCGGTGACGTTGCTCTCGCGTATGATCATCTGCCGGGCGTAGGTCGTCACACGGTACGGATAGGTGTCGAAGTCGCAGACCACCGAATCGACCTGCACCTGCTGATTGATGTTGCCTGCCACCACGCGGTTGTAGTAGCCCTTCTCCTGAAGATCCTGCGAGTAGTGGTAGGCGCTCTTGTCGCACAGGAACAGGGCGCGGTTGATGTTGCTCTCGATGGCTGCCCGGTCGGGCGCCAGCGTGAAGAACAGCTCGTGGAAGCGGCGGACGTGCTCCCGCGCCTCGACGGGCCGGTTCTGGCTGAGGTCTTGCGAGAGGGCCAGCATCAGCGACTTGCCCTGGTCGAGCACGTAGATCTTCTCGCGCTGGCGCTGGGCGAACTGGTAGCTCTTCACGACACTGAACACGGCCACCACGGCGCACAGACCGAGGAAGACGAGCGTGAAGAGCCGTATCTGCCGGAAGCTCGTTTCGATGTTTTTCAACGATTTGAATTCCATTGTTTGTCGTTTTATCGGGTTTATCTCTTCTATTGAGCCGCACAAGAAAAAGTGCGGCTGACATGCGGCTCAATCGCCATAAAAGCGATCGGCTGCATTCCGTCAATGGCCGCCGGACGCCCCTCCGCCATCCTTCGTGGCGAAGTTGTCGCCTTGGGGGCCGCTGTCGTCGCTCTCGCCGTATTTCGACTTGTCGCCGCGCCCAAAGGCTTTGCCGATCAAAGTTCCGGTCACACCGCCCGCGACACCGGCAGCGAACGACGAAGCGCGATTGACGCCTCCCAGCCCCGAACCGCCGCCCGCCTGCACGATCCACTCGGCTGCGGTCGGCACGGTGAAATAGCCGATGATCCCGATAATCAGGAAGATGATATAGACGCCGTTCGAGCCGTCCGGGATGTAGCTGGGATCTTGCAGCGCCGCAATGTCGGCCTGAAGCATCAACACCTGTATCTTGGCCAGCACGGCCGAGAAAAGGTCGGCTACGGGCAGCCACAGATAGACGCAGATGTATTTGGAGAGCCAGTGCGTGAGCGTCCCCTGAAAACCGTCGTAAACGGAGAGTGCGAACGACAGCGGGCCGAGAATGGAGAGCACGACCAGAAAGAACGTCCGCAGCGTGTCCACCGTGAGTCCTGCGGCGTTGAACAGCAGCTCGAAGAAGTCGCGCACCAGCTCCCGGAACCACGTCTTGATTCCGTGCCACGTCCGCTCCCACCACATACTGATTATTTCGCCCAGATCCATAATGCCCAGTTCGGCGAGCTGTTGGTCGTACACCTCGTCGTCCGCCAGCCACGCCTTGCCTTCGCGCACGCGAGCCTCGTATTCGAGATCGTCCCGCTGCTTCTGGTAGGCGGCGATGTCCGTCGTCTGCCCTTCGAGGATGGCGTGCGTGCCTTGCACCACGGGCGAAAGCACGGCGTTCACCGTCCCCAGCACGACGGTCGGAAACATGACGATACACAGCCCGATGGCGAAGGGGCGCAGCAGAGGGAACACGTCGATAGGCTCGGCCGAGGCCAGGGCCTTCCACACCCGATAGGCCACGTAAAAAAGCGCTCCCAGACCGGCCACGCCTTTGGCGATGCCGACCATATCCCCGCACAGGGGCAGCATCTCCTGATAGAGATTGCGCAGCACTTGGTGCAGGTTGTCGAAATTCGTTGCGAGCGGTGTCATGGCTACCAATATCTTTCGGAGGGTTTGCCGTAGAGCGCCTGCACGCGGGCGGCATCGCCTTTGGACTGGCTGCGCAGGAACGAGACGGAGATCGCCTTGTCGGTATAATAGCGCGTGAGGTTACGATAGCGCAGCATCCGGGTATAGATCTGATCCACTGCGTCCATGCGCTCCTTGTCCGAGAGCGAGAGGCCGTTGCCGGAGGTCACGATGTTCTTGAGTTCCGCGACCAGCGCCCCGCCTTCCTCCAGCAGCCGGGCGTAACCGGCCGAGATGGCCGCCAGCTCGCCGGAGGTGAAGTTGCGGTCTGTGACCATACGGTTGAATCCCGACATGTAAATATCCGTGATCTCGCTGACCATTTCGATCGTGAGCTTCACCTTGCGGGCGTCCTTGATGATGTTGTGCACCGCTTTCAGAGCGTCGTAATACGCCTTGCTTTGGTTATAAATCTTTACGCTCTCTTGCAGAGACTTAATCATGTTGGAGGCCGTCGTGGAACTCTGCACGGCACTCTTGATGTTCTGTACGAGGTTGGACGGGTCGATGACCGTCCACTGCGCCGCGGCCCGCTGGGTGAAGCAGGCCAGAACGAGGCACATGAGCCATATCCATCGTTTCATTTCTTTCGTTGTTTTATGGGTTTTACATTCGCGGGATTTTATTCCTCCGCGCGGTAGTAGTCGCCGTAGCCCGCGAGGGTCAGTACGTCGCGTTCGTGGTCGTAGGAAAGACCGATGCGGCCCCACAGGTCGAAGTAACAGAGGCCCCACATCTGCCGCAGCGGACGCCGCAGCACGGTCTTCGCATCGTAGGCGAAGGCCACGTGGTAGCCGCCGGCCCGGCGTGCTTCGTTGTGGTATATCCGTACCTCCGGCGACCCTTCGCGGCTGCACCAGCGGCCCGCGATCTCCGACATCCTGAAGTAGAGGTGCGAAGCCGGTATGGGGTATTCGTTATTTCTCCTGCACATGGCCGTCTCCCTATCTTTCGTTTTCCCGCTGGCGGGTGTAATCCTCTCCCGGCGATACCATCAGCGTATCGGTCTGCGTGTCGAGCGCCAGAATCGTAATCCGGTCGTCGGAGCCGTAATAGAGAATATCCCCGTCGAGCCAGACCAGCACATAGCGCTCGCCGGTCGGGCGGCCGCCACGTTTGAGGTATCTGAGGACGAAGTGCTCCCCCGCGCGGACGATCTCGATGCCGCAGCGGTTCGGCGCGGACATCCACCTGCCGCACAGGCGGCCCATCTCCCGCTCCCTGCGCCGGAGCTCCTCTTCGCGCCAGCCGGACGTTACGACGGGTTCCCCGAAAGGAGCCGGTGCGGGGTCGGATGCCTCGTGTCCGCAGGCGGAAAGTTCACAGGCCGGAGGGTCGCAGAATTCGCGTATCTCGCCGAAGATCGTCTCCGGCATCGGTTCCCGATGATCGGGGGACAGGAGCGCTTCGGTCAGTATCTCGCCGATACCCGCGTGGTGGCGGACAAGGCGTCGGAGTTGTTCGCAACTTATGATTTTCGACATGATGTTTTCGGTGTTTGCGGGGCGTCGGCCCCGGTTGATGACTATTTTTCGGCGAGCTGTTTGATCGCCAGCTCTATGTCGCCGCCCAGAGATTCGGCCAGACGTTGCACCTCGATCTTCTCGCTCTCCTCGGTCGTGTAGGCGAGGTATTCCTGTTTACTGACCTCGGTGGCATAGACGGCGCTCTGCACGCCGCCCAGCCCGATCCAGACCTCCTTGTACTTGCGGCCCGGATGATTCGACATATTGATCGAAAGGATCTGCGCCTTCTCCTTGTCCGTAAGGCCCAACAGGATTTGGATGGCGTCGAAGCGGTTCATGAACTTGCGCTGGTCGAGCAGGATTTTGCAATCGCTGTTGTTGATGATCGCCTCCTTCACGATGGGCGACGAGATGATGTCCTGCACCTCCTGCGTGACCGTCACCACCTCGCCGAAGTGCTTGCGGACGGTCTTGTACAAATATTGGACATACGAGGCCATGTTGTTGGACGCCAGTGCCTTCCACGCCTCCTCGATAATCAGCATCTTGCGGATGCCTTTCAGACGACGCA
>ENA-OXGJ01000045-OXGJ01000045.1-human-gut-metagenome-genome-assembly--contig:-NODE-45-length-65218-cov-37.386078_pt1 | contig 65218 bp, 55 predicted proteins | sample MGYA00249835_ERZ652264 | MGnify/ENA primary metagenome ERZ652264 (study PRJEB26925, sample SAMN05826844) | human gut metagenome | biome: ENVO:2100002; feature: ENVO:00000062; material: ENVO:00002003... | reverse complement strand
GCCTTCCACGCCTCCTCGATAATCAGCATCTTGCGGATGCCTTTCAGACGACGCATCTTGTTGATGAAGACCTCCATCAGCACGATCGTCACGATCGGGAACAGCTCCTTGTTGTCTTTGATGGCGTCGATCTCGAAGACGATGAAACGTTTGGAGAGCAGGTCGATCTCGCTGGGTGAATTCAGCAGGAAGTCGTAGCGCCCGCCCCGGTAGTAGGGCCGCAGCGTGGTCAGCAGGTTGCGGATGTCGAACTCCTCGCGCCGCACCTCGATCTCGCGGCTTTCGAGCTCTTCGCGGAACTCCCCCTTGAGGTATTCGTAGAAGGTGTCGAACGAGGGGCGTATCGAACGGTCGGCCCTGATGCGGCCGATGTAGCCGGCCACGGCATTGCCGATCTCCGTCAGCTCGGTTTTCGACACTTTCTCGTCGGCGCTCTTCCACAGGGTCAAAAGCAGCGTGGCGATGCTGTCCAGCTTTTCCGTCTCGAACACGTAGTCGTCCGTGTAGAAAGGGTTGAAGCTGATCGGATGCTCTTCGGTGTAGGTGAAGTAAATCCCGTCCCCGCCCTTGGTCTTGTTGTGTATCAGCTCGCACAAACCTTGATACGAATTGCCCGTATCCACGAGGACGATATGCGTTCCCTGCTCGTAGTATTGGCGCACGAGGTGGTTCATAAAGAACGATTTGCCCGACCCCGAAGGCCCCAATACGAATTTGTTGCGGTTGGTGATCCAGCCCCGGCGCATCGACTCGTCCGAGATGTCCAGATGCAGCGGCTTCCCCGAAATGCGGTCGCACATCTTGATCCCGAAAGGGCTGCTCGATGAGCGGTAGTTCGTCTCGCCCGTAAAGAAGCACAGGGCCGGCTCGATAAAGGTGTAGAACGACTCCTCGGCAGGGAAATCCCCTGCGTTGCCCGGCATGGCCGCCCAGTAGAGCGTCGCGGCGTCCACCGTGTTGTGGCGGGGGCGGCACTCCATCTTGGCGAGCTGGCTGCCCGCGTCGTTGCGGATGCGGCGCAGCTCTTCCGCGTCGTCGCTCCACGCCATGACGTCGAAGTGCGCCCGGATCGAGGTCAACCCGAACGAGTGCGCCTCGTTCAGATATCGGTCGATCCACTCCTTGTTGATCTGGTTCGAGCGCGAGTAGCGTGCCAGCGAGTGCATGTTGCGGGCGCTCTTCTCGAAGCGGCGCAAGTTCTCGGCGCTGTCGTCCAGAAAGAGCCACTGGTTGTAGATATGGTCGCACGCGAGCAGCAGGCCCACCGGTGCCGCGAACGAGAGCAGGCAGTCCGAACGGTCTGTCGAGAGACGCTCGTAGCGGCTCTCCGTACTCACGCGCCCCGGCAGGTCGTCCGTGTCGGAGAGCGTGTGCAGGCAGACGTGCTTGTTGCCCACGCGGAACCCTTCGGCTTTCAGTTCCATATCCTGCAACACGGTCGTATCGTCGAGCGAGAGGGAGAAATATTTCTCGATCAGCCCCGGACTGTCGGGTGTGCCGATGATCTCTTCGTCCGTTAGGCGTGTGAGGGTCACCAGTCCCGAATCGTTGATAATGCGCTCGAACTGATCCACCGATTCGAGGAACGCGCGGGCCGTGTCCGGATTTACCTCTTTGGGAATGATGTTGCCTCGGCAGAGGGTCGAGAAGTCGGACTGCATGCGGGCCCGCTCCTTGGTCGTCTTGGTCAGGTAAAGGAAACATGCGTGGTTCAGAAAAGGACGCTCGTTGAAGTGGCGCTCGTAGCTGCGCGAAAGGAAGCTCGCCTGCTCGCCGCAGATTTGACCGCACTTTTTTCCTTCTTGCCGAACGGAGCCGGAGACACCTGCTTCTGCTTCGTTCGCCACCTCCGGACGGTATCGCTCGCGGATGAACCAATCCTGCTTCAGCACTACGCTGTATTCGGGCAGCACCTTCACGGCCTTGCACCAGGCTGCGTGCATCGCCTCGTACTCGGCACCCGTCACGGTAAAGAGTTCGGGCAGTTCGACGCGGTAGGCTGCCGTGATGTCGGCGTCCTTGCTGATAATACAGCCGCCCTCGACCGCCAGCAGCGGGAACTTGCTCTCCAGCGTGGAGGCTTTCATCACGTTACGCATGACGCACCTCCTTCCTGCGGTTTAGGAAGCGGCATGCGCCTTTGCGGTTTATCAGGTAGCGGGGACGGCGGCGTGCGGCGGCGAGTTTCATCAGTCCGTGCTCGCCGTACTTGGCGTTCATACGGAAGGTGTAGAACACCAGCGCCGAGGCGGCCCCTGCGCCGAAGCCGATGCACGCCCACTGATCGGCGCCCGCCGTGTAGAAGATGACCAGCAGCACGAATACGGCGAGCAGTCCTCCTGCGAAGAGGAAGAGGTACTGCGCCTTGAGCCCTTTGAACTCCACGCTGCGCCCGATGCCCTTATTGATCGTGTACTTCATGGCGGACACGCTTACAGGAAGAATGAACGCAGCACCGTGGCGCTTACGATCAGGAAGATGCACGCCCCGAACCAGCTCGCAGCGGTCTTGCTGGTGTCCGGGTCGCCCGACGAAAATTTGTTATAAACCTTGATTCCGCCGATCAGCCCGACCACGGCTCCGATGGCGTAGATGAGCTTCGTGCCCGGGTCGAAATAGGAGGTGACCATGTTGGTCGCGTCGTTGATGCCGGCAAGGCCGTTGCCTTGGGCCAGAGCCGAGGAAACGGCAGACACGACGAGGGCTGCCGACAGCAGAACTTTCTTGTTTCTCATAGACTTCGGATAGCTTTTTTGTTTTATGGCGCAGAGGGTGGATAAGCCCCTGCGCCGGGGTTCGACATGGATGTTTCAGTGGCTCGGAGGACAGGGCGTACCTATCCGTAATCTCTCTCTTTCATATTGTTTTGGTGTCGGTTCATGCGAAATCGCGGACGTCGAACCCTTCGGGAACCGGCGCCTGCGGGGATGGGCCTCCCGCATCCTCCGCGGCGATCCTCCGTTGGAATGCCGTGAGGTAGGCGTCGATCAGGCGACTCACTTTGTCGTTCCCGTCGGGAGCGGCCGAAACGATGGCCTCGAACATATCGGTCTGTTTCAGCCCCAGCAGGGTGCGTCCTGTCTCCTGCTGCTTCTCGTCTGTAAGGGGATTGTCGTGTGCTACGGTGCGGTAGGCTTCGCTGATCTGTTCGAAACGTACACCCTTGGCTAACGAACGGCCCGCAGGGGGCTGCGTATCGTCGTGTTCGCCTTCGTCCTCGTCCATCTCCCTCTCGATCTCCGCTTCGAAGTCCGGGAAAGGTTCTTCTTCGTAGAGCGGGGCCTCGTAGGGTTCCGGATCGTTGTTCTCGCCTGCGGGCGGGACGCCGAACACTTCGTCCAATTTCTCCGGCGGGATCTGCCGGGGGTATTCATGCACACTTGCTCCGGCAAATATACCGGCTTTTTCGGCCTCTTTTACGTTTTCCGAACCTGTGGCAGCGGTTGGCGTCGCTTGGCTTCGATGTGGCATCGTAAAGCGGCTTTTGCCGATGATCGCGGGCCGCGCCTCCGCTTTCGGGGGCGGCGCCTGCTTCGTGCCCGCTGTCCGCTGCCCGCGCAGGAACCAGCGGGCGACCCATAGGGCGTAGCCAGCGGCGAAGAGCGCGAGGGCGACCAGTACGGCGGTTCTCAGCGCGTCCATTGCTTTCTGCCGCGTGAGGGTTTGCGACTGCGGCAGTAGCGGTCGATGCTCTCTGCGTAGTCTTCGAAGTGGGCATGCAGCACGTTGTCCACATAGGCTATCATCGACACCGCTCCGCTGCGGGCCGTGATCTGCCGCAGGCGTTCGTAATGCTCCGGACGGATGCGTACCGTCTTGCCGGAACGGAAAGCGCCGTCCCATCGGTTCAGGACATAACGTCTTCGGTAGCCGTCGTCCTGCGCCGTATCGGGACGGGGCTGCGGCTGCGGAGCGGTTCCCGCCCTGTGCGAACGCCGGCGGTAAATTGCCGCGCGGCGGATAAAGAGGGCCGCTGCTGCGGCCGTTGCGGCCAGCAGGATGCAGGCCGTCGTCGTGTAGTGTGTCATGACTGAAAAGGTTTTAATGATCGGTTTGCAGTATATCGTCTATTCCGCTGCGGTACAGCTCGGCGATCTCGTCCTTGTGCTGGCGCAGATGCTCGGCCAGTACGTTGTCGATATATCCCCCTACGCTGATCTCCTTGCCCGCGAGCGCCAGCAGGTGTACCAGCTTGATGATGGAGCGGTGTATCTCCTGACTGATGTAAACGGGCTGCCGCGTCTTGAGTTCCCTGCGTTTGAGATACACCTCGCCGTAGCTTCCCCTGCGGCGGCGGGACTTGCCCTTCGCGGTGCCGTCGGTCGGTACGGCGGCCTCGTCCGCCGCCGGCTCCTCTCCGTCCCTGCGGGATGCCGTCGGTTCTTCTCCGTCCCTGCGGGATGCCGCTGGACGCTCTCCGGCCTCCTGCAACACGGCATTTGCGGGATCGGCCAGCAGGTCGGCATCCTTGAAGGACTGGATGATGAGCGATTCGTCCAGCGGCCCGGCTTTCATGCGCTTAGCCATTGTCGCGGAGGTTGAGCAGGGTCAGTACCTCGTCCGTCAGCGCATCGATGTTGCTTCCTCTGAGCAGCGAACGGTCGGCCGGGAACAGCGTCGAGCGGAACAGCGGGCGGTGGCCTGCGGACAGCTCGCGCCGGAAACGCTTGCTGTCGGGAATGAAGGTCTTCAGCACTTGCAGGCCCAGCTCGGCGATCACCTGCTCGTACACCTCGTACAGCTCCGACTTCTCGCGCCCGTCCACCATGTTCCACACCAGATAGGTTCCTTTGATGTTCGAAACCCCCGTTTTGCGGATCACGTCGTTCACGACCGTCATGTAGCGCAGCGTGCTCTCCAGTACCACGCGGTCGGCGCTGATCGGGGCGATGATGTAGTCCATGTTGGAGAGGGCGCGGATCACCGACGGATTGTTGACCGTGCCGGGCAGGTCGAAGAATACGAGGTCGAATGCGGCCTGCTCCGTGATGCGGCCGGCATCGTCTATGGCCCGTTCCGTGCTGCTCTCCACGACCGGATAGGCTTTCTTGCCGAGGCGCGTGAACTGTTCGTAGGCCTGCGTCTTGTAATGGTTGTCTTCCAGGGCCAGCTTCAGGTCGCGCTGCCGCATCCCTGCGATGGAGTGCTGCGGGTAATCGCAGTCCACGACCGCCACGTCGTAACCCTTCACGTAGTGCAGGTACGAAGCGACCAGCACCGTGAGCGTGGTTTTGCCCGCTCCGCCCTTCTGGGTGGAAAAGGCCAGATAAACAGGTTCTTTTTCCATAAGCATTGAAATATTAAAGCGTTTGACCGTGTATGTAAACCCTTGCGGGTTCGTTCCTTTATGGCTGCGACGCTCCGTTTCTGTACGGGAACGGCGCTTTGCGGAAATGCAGCCGTATGCCTGCCTACCTGCATACCTCCATGTCTGCATTCCTGCATGTCCGTACGGCAATGCCTGCATCGGTATCGTCCGTCCATACGTCCGTGCATGAACTGTTATGGATTGTCCGTATATCTTTCGATATGGATATATGGATCGGCCATAGGTATCATGTGTCTGCACATACGCGCCGATACGCTTTCCGTACGTCGGTAATGAATCGCCGCAGCGCATCATTGCCGATTGTCCGCAACGGCAAAGAAACACCCTCCGGTACCCGGAGCGTGCAGCCGCAAACATCCGTGGCACCGCTTGGCGCAGGTTTGGCATAGGTCTGCGCTGCCTACTGGTATACAACGGATTGCATAGACCGGTATCTTTGTCCCGTGAACCGATTCCGGTCTTTACGGTTGCGCCTCTTCGTGCTGGCCGGCGACCGTGGCGGGACTGCCTCCGCAAAGGGCAGTCCCTTGTGTCCGGAGAACATTTCATGTTCGGGACACAGCAAGCTGTGTTTTCCGTTACCCGAAACAATTTCGGTAACGGAAAACAGCTTGCCCGCAAGGGGGAGAAAGCTCCTCCGAAGTCGTCGCTTTTTACGGGGCGCCGCCGTGCGCCGGAACGGAATTTTTACCGCACCGGGAGCCTTGCGGCCTTCGGTAAAAATTGAAAGGCATGGAACAAACCAAAGCCCCCGTCCGGGGCAGGGGCGGCAGGCCGCCCAAAACGGACACGGCGAAAAATTGCGTGATGGTGCGCTTCACGGACGAGGAATATGCCCGGTTCCTCGCGTTGTTCGAGCAGTCGGGCACGCTCCCGAAGGCCGCTTTCGTCAAAGCACGGGTCTTCGGCGACGAGTTTCGGGTCATACGAGCCGACCGGGGGACAATGGAATTCGCCGCGCGGCTGACCGCTTTCAACGCCCAATTCAGAAAAATAGGCGTGAATTACAACCAGATCGTAAAGGAATTGCACGCGCATTTTTCGCCCAAAAAGGCGCTCGCTCTGCTCTATAAATTGGAGAGCGAAACGCGCGAACTGGTCGCCGTGGGGACGAAAATAGCGGCTCTCGCCGAGGAATTTCGACAGCGATGGTAGCCAATATCACCACTGGAAAGGACATCTACGGGGCGCTCGCTTACAATCAGCGTAAGGTCGATCGGGGCAAAGGGACGGTGCTTGCGACGAGTAATATCCGCTTTCCGGCCGACGGACGCTTCGGTGTCGCGGCTCTCGCCGACGAGCTGCTCCGATGGATGCCCTCGCACGTTCGCACCGAAAAACCGGTCGTCCATATCTCGCTCAACCCCGACCCCGAAGACCGGCTTTCGGACGATGAACTGACCGACATCGCCGCCGAATATATGGAGGGTATGGGCTGGGGCGGCCAGCCCTACGTCGTCTATAAACATACCGACATCGACCGCCCCCACATCCATATCGTAACGGTGCAGGTGGATAGTTCCGGACGCAAGATCGGCGACAGCCGGCGCAATGAGCGGAGCGTGGCCGAAACGGAGAAGATCGAGCGTAAATACAGCCTGCACCGCGCCAAAGGACGGAAACGGGGCGAACTGTGGCAGCTCGCACCTGTGGAACCTGAAAAAGGCGACCTGAAGCGGCAGATCGCTTCGGTGGTGAAGCCCGTTCTCTCGATGTACCGCTTTCAGACCCTCGGCGAACTGCGGGCTCTGCTCTCGCTGTATCGTATCGGTGTGGAGGAAGTCGGGGGTACGCGGTGCGGACGGTCGTACCGGGGATTGCTCTATACGGTACTGGACGAAAACGGAGAGAAAACGCAGGCTGCGCCGCTGAAAGCCTCCCGACTGGGTGATGACGCGTCGCTGACGAAAATCGAACGTGTCATGGCCTCTTCCGGGGAGAAGAGCGAAGGGAAAAAATTACACGAACTGACGCGACACCGCGTCGGGGAAGCCCTGCTGGATACGACGGACGAGACGGAGCTGCGCGAACGGCTTCGGGAGCGGCATATCGACCTCTGCCTGCGGCGCAACGACACGGGACGGATCACGGGCGCAACGTTCATCGACCATGAAACCCGCTGCGTGTTCAACGGCTCGCGGCTGGGCAAGGCGTTCTCGGCCAATGCGCTGCATGAACGGTTCGCCGCCGGCCGGAAAACGGAGCCCGAACAGCTGTGGCAGTCGCGGCGCAGGCCGCAAATTCGGAAGACACATCCCTCGCGCCGGAAATAGCCTCGCATCGAAAAGGGGCCGCCGGAAGTCCGGCGACCCCTCAGGAGGTTTTTGTTTCCGGATGAGCGCGGCTCATCCGGCGTGAGGGTTTTCAGTCGCTACGGACGCTGGTCTTCACGGCGCCGGGCGAACATAGCGAAATTGTCGCGGATGAACTCCTGCACGTCCGACTCCTTGTAGAAAGCCTTCTGGTTCAGCATCCGGTACTTTAGGCCGCACTTCGAGCGGTAGCGTTGCAGCGTGCGCTTGCTTACGTGCAGCATCCGGCACAGGTCGTAGTTGTCGAAGAGTTTCTCACCGTTCTCCAGCGTCGGATACTCCTGCGCTTTGGGTGGCTTCTGGCGTTGTTCTATTGCTTCGAGCCGCTCCATGATGCGGCGCATCCATATATCGAAATATTCTTTTTCCAGTAACATGATCTCTGTTTTTTTGATTCGTAATGATTCGTAGTGCTTCCGTTACTGGTGCATGGCACGGATCGCCGCGCGGCAGGTATCGCGGGTGTTCTTCGTTCCGGCGGGTAAAAACGTAGGAGGGCTTCGATGCGTAAACGCATCGAAGCCCTCCTGCCGGGAAAATCGGGACGTGCGGCTTCCGGCCTGCCGTGTGGCGGTGGCATATCAACGGCCTCGCCCGCATATCCGCCCGCCGCGTCGGACGAACGGAGGTCGCATGCGGCGATGAATTGCAACGGCAAATATTCGGACGGCCGGTGCGGTAAGCCCCGCAATGGCTGTCCGCACTCCGGAACCTGCTCGTTCCGGCAACCCTCCGCGCTCCGGAAGCACCGCCGCCCTGCGAACCGAGAAAGCCTCCGGAACATACGCTCGAAGGCTTTCTATGGTATGGACATACTGGAACGATCCCCGCTGCCGCTGGCTGCGGAGCCGTCGTCCGCGAGAGATCGGTACGGAATTTGTGTACGCTGCCTGCCTTTTATATCTGTTTTTGGCAACTATATCCCGTCTTACACTGCCGTACCTCCGAAACCCGACTGCCGAAGCGAGCCTTGTCCGAAGCCTCCGCCAAGGCGGGGCTTAGGGACTCCGATCTGTAAACGCGGCTCTGCCGCGAACGCTCCGGCAGCCGGTCGTGTGCAGCGGCTCGGAAAACCGACGGAGTGTAAAGCAAGGTATGGCTGCCTTGTTTTTCTCAGGCCCGAAAGCCGGCTTCAGATTCGTACCCGCCTGCGCCGCTTCTGTGCTTCGTCGTGCCGTCCGACCAGTTCCGGCAAGTTGCGGCGGATAAATCCGTTCAGTGCGGCATAATTCAATCCCAGATACCGGGCGATGGACTTCATACTCTCGGTCGTCGAGCCGTATCGCCGTATTTTTCCATGCTGCGCCGCGAGCCGGGCGGCGGACAGGGATGTCGTGCAATAGAGCCGGAGCGCTTCGGCATACTTTTCCTCCATTGCCGCTTTGGGGCATAGAGGCTTCCGCGACCCGTTATTTTGCCTTTGCGCTGTTGTCCGACCGCCTTTCCCCGAATCTCGATACGTTTGCCCATAAGCTCTTTGTGGTAGAACAACAGATGTTGCTCCAGTCCGGACGGGGATATATCGCAGCTCCGAGCGGCTTCGCTGACCGTGATGTAGCGATCCCCGCGTAGAAGCCTTACGGCCCCGGCATACCGCTTCTTGCAGAATTGCCGCGTGCCGAGCGGAAGGTGTCGCTCAGCCCCAGCTGCTTGAGCACCTCTTCGCATCGTTCGACCGCACCGGGGTAATGCATCCGGAGTTGTTTGCCGAGATTCGTGCTGTCCAACCCTAAGTAGCGGGCGAGCTGCGAGAGGTTGTATTCGATGTAGTCCATGCTGCTGCACGCCTCGACCGCCTCCTTGTATTCGGCACGGGTGGCGGGCTGCTGCCCTCGAAGCTGGCTGAGCCGAATAGTTCCGGCTTTGTACTTGTCGCATGAAATATCGTATTGTGCCAGCATCAGGTGCCGGTGGTTTTTACAGATATGTCCCTTCAATCCGGAAAGACTCACGCCGCAGGTGCGGCTGATTTCTCTGCAAGAGAGTCGGGGCGAACGATAGAGTTCGACGGCCTTGCGGTATCGGTTCACCGTCTTCGGTCGGGAGTTTGGAGCGCTGGAGCCTCCGGCCGATATGATCGGTTCATTTTTCATCCTGTAAATAGTCTGGAGTCTTGGGTAGAGCCGCGTATTATCCTTGTTGTTTTCATCGGACAAGTACTTTTTCTGCGGCGATCTTCAGAACAGCTTGTTCGGTAGCTTGTACGCCTTGAAATAGTTCAGGTGTCCGTAGTAGGAGACGATTGCGGGGAGCCTCTTCGTCTGCCGCCGGGCAGGGATCCGGCCTGTTCTGTCGGCAGCATCTCCGGTAAGCATACCCGCACGGCGGATGCCCGTTCCGGAACGGCACGAATACGGGATCGGCCGCTATCGCACTGCGGCAGGGCAGATCGTTTCTGTCGCTACAGCGGTAAAGAATGCTGGCATCGAAACCCGCATCCGTGCATATATATCTCTCGCTGCGCTTCGTCATATAGTATATATGCCGGCCCGACTTCGTTTCGGAAAATTTTGCCCTGACTGTTATCCGGATCGGTTGTGACCGCAATTCCCTGCGTATAGGGTCAGTAGGTCAGTCCGAATGCCCAGAGGGGTATCGTGTTGCGGTGGCCGTACTCGATGTCATCCTTCACCACGTAGGCGTTCCCGATGTCGCGGATATGCTTCTGCGTTTTGTTGCGGCCGCCCACCTCGAATGTGAGCCCGCCGATCCGGAAGTCGGCCACCGAAGACGAAGTTACGCTCTGCGTCGGAGCCAACAACGAAAGGAATACCGTTTCGCGGATGTTGCCCACGTCGGGCGTCGTGTCCGAGAGGGCGTAGGCGAGGTTGGTATTATTCAGATATATCTTGTTTACTTTGCCCAATGCACTGATCCCGTGTGTGTCGTCGCGCAAAATATTGATAAGTTGCGCCTTTCCCAGATAAGCCATCAGATTGGCCACCATGTTGCGGTTGATGTTCAGGTCGCGGGTCAACTTCGAATAATTGGGTTTGAAAGGAACGCTTTGCGCGACGATATAGAGTAGCTTTTTGAGCTTCTGAGCCGTCGAGGGCGTCATTTCGGCAGATGCGGGAATGTCGCCCTCGACGACCTGATTGATGATGCCCAGCAGACGGAGATAGTAACCGCTTTCCCGAAAATAGGGATAGTAGCCCTCCTTCAGGTACTCTTTGAACAGCGCTATGGGGCGGTGTTCCGCATAGGGGAAGTCGATCTCGTTCCGTACGATCTGTTCGAGCGTATGGGCGGGAATACGGATATCCTTGCCGATAGCCAGGTATTCCCGGAAAGATAATCCCGGCAGGCGGTACTCCAGTTTGCGGCGGCTCAGATCGGCGCCGCACTTCTCCAGATCAAAGATGGACGAACCCGTATAACCCACGCGTAGCGTCGCATAGGTGTCGTAGATATTCTTGATCTCGGTGGCCCAGTTCTTATATTTGTGTATCTCGTCGATATAAAATAAAGCACCTTGCCGCCATCCCGATAGAACTGCCCGGCCAGTTCCACGAGCATATGCATCGAGAAATAGAGGTCGTCGGCCGACACGTAGAGCGTGGTCGCCGCATCTTCATACTGCTTGATGTGCTGCAATACGAGCGTCGATTTGCCGACGCCCCGCGCTCCGAGGATGGCCGTAAGGCGGCTCTCCCACGAAATCTTGTCGTGAATGTCGCGCACATAACCGGTCGGCGTGTTCTGAAGCCGCGTCCGGAAGGTTCTTACCAAAGGATCCATACTCACTTGCTTTGTCCGTTTTGCATAAAGATAATAAAATTGCATGACGTAGCCTTCAGCAAAACTTTCAAGCGATTATATGCACAAGTGTCTTTATGTTTGATTGCTAAATAATTGTAGTACAGCAATAGATGTTCGGCTCCTTCATCTGCCAAAGTACCGTCACTCCACATAAATTCGTTCTGGAGCTTCCGCAAATAAAGGTTCCAATATTCGATGCAGACGTTGTATCCGAAATTTTGGAGATAGGCTTTTAACACCGACATAGCCGGCGAAGGCATATAAACATTTGCGGGAGGCGCCCATCCTAAAATGACTTGCTTTTTAGTTTGTTGTCCTTCATTCTCCATAGTAGTAGTTCGTATAATAGGTTAAAGTCTTTATCTTGAATAGATATTCGTATTTCGTCTGCAAGAGCTGCGATCGGGCCTTGACCTGCGTACTGATGGCGGTATTATAATCCGTTACGGTCGCGGCACCGAGGTCGTACTTGCGGGCGATCTGCCGGGCCGCCTCCTCGGCCGAGGCGACGTATTTCTGCGCTCCGAGGTATCGCTCCCATGCCGTGCGGGCATCGATGAGCGCCTGCGTAACCTCCTTCTCCACCTGTTTTTCGGTGGTACGCAGGGCGTATTCGGCCTGCCGTATGGCGAGTTTCTGCTGCTGCACGTTCTTGCGGGTCGTGAATTTGCCGAAAATCGGAATATTGAGCGACAGCGACACATAGCTGCTCGCATTGTCCTTGTATTGTTCGAAAAACGGATAGGCGTCGTAGCGATAGGTGCCGTCGGGATTCTGGAACATTTTCTGCCGGGCGTCCGAATAGCTCGACCCGTACCCGACCGAGAGTGAGAGCGTCGGCCAATAGGCCGCGCGTGCGATTTGCAGGTTGCGGCGGGCCAGATCGATTCCCACGCGTGCCGCCTCCAGCTCGGGCAATCCCCGGGCGGCGTCGAGCACTTCTGCCGGGCTGTCCGCGATGTCGTAACGAGTCAGCTCCCCGACATCGGGCGCAACGGTCCGGAAGGTCGTATAGTCGTCGATTTCGAGCAGCTGGCAGAGGTTCAGCCGCGCGATGTCGTAGGTGTTCCGTGCCGTCAGCACGTCGTTCTCCGCATCGGCCAGTTGCGATCGGATTTGCAGCAGGTCGGCCGTCGTAACCTTGCGGGCCTCGACCTTCTTGGCCGTCTTCTCTTCTTGTATCCTCAGTTCCGCCACGACCTGTTCGGCGTCGCGAATCGTCTCCTCGGCACACAGTATCTCCAGATAATAGGCCGTAACGTTCATCCGCACGTCGTTGCGCATCTTCTCCACGGCGAGCAGCGACGAGCGCAGGTCGAGCTGCGCGCGTTTGAGGTTGTAGTAGTTCTTCAGCCCTCCGAAGATCTGGATATTCGCCCCGACGGAGGTGTTGTTTCCGCTGACAGTCTGGTTCTCGATGAAGTCGTAGGTCGTTGGGTCGAGCACTCGTCCCGTCGAGAGCGAATAACTGTTCGAGACGGAAAGGTCGGGCGCGTAACTCCACTTCGATTCCGACAAGGCGATACGCTTCTCCTCCGAGGAGAGCTCGCTGGCCTTGATCTCGATGTTGTGCTCGTAGGCATGAGTGATACACTCCTCCAACGTCCAGCGGCGCTCCTGCGCCCGGAGGGAGCAGACGGCAAGCAGTGCGGTCAATAGGGCAATCGGTCGGCGCATGGTCTTAGCGGTTTTTGAACAGGGAGACAATGGGCTGGATGAAGCGTTCGATCAACCGCATGTCTTCGGTTACGATCTCCGCCGTGCCGTCCATCCGCTGAATCATCGGCAGCTCGCGCCGATACGATGTGGTCATTCCGTCGGGGAAGACGACCTCGGCGGTATAGGCGATGGTCGTACCGCTTTGGGTCTGTATCTGTTCCGGTACGGCCGACAGCGAACGTATCCGTCCCCGCAGCACGCCGAACTCCATGTAGGGATAGCCGTTGAGCTTCACGTTCACCCCTTGGCCGACCTTCACTTTGCCGAAGCCCGCCGAGGGAACCTGCAGGCGACCGATGACCTCCGTCGCACCGTCCGGAACGATGCTCGCCAGTTTGTCGCCGACGGCGACATGCTGGTTCTCGCTCCAATAGTTCACGAGCGTTACGCGTCCGGCGACCGGAGCCTCCAGCACATACTGCTGCCGCCATTGGGCGATCTGGGCCGCGAGCTGCTGGCGGCTCTGCTCCAGCGTCCGCTCGTATTCCGCCGTTTCGTTTTCCTGTTGGAGCGTCAGTTCCACGAGCTGTTGCTCCGACTGGATGATTTGCAGCTCGGTCGAGGTGAGCGTGGCGTCGAACCCCGCCTTCGTGTTCTGCTTCGAGAGGTAGTTCTGTGCCGTGGTTTCGTAGTCGGCGGCGGAGATCACGGCTTCGGCCAGAAGCAGCGAATCCCGCTCCAGCGTGCGGCGGCCGTAGTCGAGATCCTCCAGCAGCAGCGAACGCTGCCGTTCGAGTTTGGCGTAATACTCACGGTTTTTGGCGATCTGTTCGCGCAGAAGCTCTTTTTTGCGGGCGATATTGTCCGTCGCAAGGTAGTGGCGGTAGTCGCGGCAGCGGCTTTGAAACTCGGCGAAGGCGGATTGCAGCTCCCCGAGCGCATATTCTCCGTCGAGCCACGGACTGGCTGCGAGGGCGGCGGGCGCGAGCGTATCGGCGGCGAGAAGATGCTCCGAGAGGCGCTCCACGTCCCGTCGCTCCGCGGCATTGTGCAGCACGGCGATGAGCTCTCCCCGTTCGACGAGCTCTTTGTCCTTTACGCAGAGCGTGTCAATCAGCCCGTCGTAACGCGCCACCAGATCGGAGGGAGGATTGACGGTCGTGATGACCGCCGGAGCCTCGATCGTATCGGGGTACTTGATAAAATAGCAGCCGACGACGATTCCTGCAAAAATCAAAAACACGACCGTGATTCCCCATCGTACCACCCACGACGGTGCCCGACCCAGAATCGCTTGGGCCTCGTCACTGTAAAAATTGTCTCTTTGCGGCATAAGATTTCTCTTATAAATTATTATCAAGCCCTGCTTTTTGAGTTGCAAATGTATCTTCAAAAAATCCGCTATGATTAACCTTCACATTGAAAGAGTGAATCAATGTGATTTATATGGTACTTATTGTGAAAAAATAATATCTTCCAATCAGCACATATCATGGGTTCTGTCTTTGCGTTATATAGTCATATAAGTTCTGTAAAAGTTCCTCTTGCATACTTTCTTCCCACTCTTCGGGATTGCATTCGGCCATTATTGCATCGGTTCCGTTCTCAACGAACTTTTGGGAACAAGTTCCCAAACATACCGGCACATATTTACATTCCCGGCATTTCGGATTATCGAAGATGGGTTGCCGCGTATATTTGTAATAATTCTCGTTCCATACCGGTTCGCCTTTTTCGTTCAAATACCCGACAGAAGCCTTGTGCGTTGCGAAATCTCGTGCTGTACATTTGAAAAGAGTTCCGTCAAAATTGACTACGATCTGATTGACGACATCTGCATAGCATCGTACGCCGGTGCAATATTGTGTTTTGTTATAATTGACTTGAACCCCTTGTTGTCTGATATACTCTATTTGTTGTTCCAGTTCTCTTTCTATCGATGCTTCATCCTCGATATCCCGAGTCTGCCAGACACGCTGAAATGTAAAGTAGATCTTCGAACGATTCTCCGGAAATATATCATTCACGATTTGCCCGATCCCTGCAATGTTTTTATTAGTGTAGTTAATCCGGATATTGATAGAAACATCGGTTACATTACAGCAAATGTTATTTATATTATCGATAATACGTGTATAACTATCCTCGCCTCTTTTTTCAAAACGAACTTTGTTATGTACCTCCCGATAACCGTCCAGCGTAATTTGAAATCTGCTGAGTTCTATCTCATTGAAGCCTGCTATTACATCTGCATCTATCAGATATCCGTTAGTTGTTATCGTATTGACAAACGACAGTCCGTGCTCCCGGCAAATTTCTTTGATATACAATGAAATCGGCTTGACCACTTCATTGAAATACATAAGCGGTTCTCCTCCGAACCAGTCCAAATGTAAGTTGAAAATGGGGTACGTCTTTATGATATGATTTACATATTGCCTTACCCGTTCCATCGTATCCTGGGACATGATGCTGTCGATGTGTTTTTCATAACAATACCAGCATTTGAAATTGCACAATAGAGTTGGTAAAACTGTTAATTGAAACGAATTGTTGTTGTAGAACACCTCATAGTGTCTCCGATGAAGCAATCTTGCATATTCGTCGACATCATCCTCCACAAGGAATCCTCCAGTAACCAAATCCGCATACAACGAAGAATCGTCAGTTAATCCATTTTGGATGTAACGTTCATAGTCCGTTGCTTGAAGATATATCTTAATTCCAGACATTAAATTGATCCCGCTGTACAGATTCTTATACTGGTGGAATATATTATAGCAGCTTGGCTTCATAATTTTAAGATTATAAGGGAGAATAAAGGGGGAGAGAAGCTCTCTCCCCGATTAAGATTAGCCCAATTAAATAGTATCAAATTCTTTTATCGGACTTAAGTTATCTGTGCAATGACAACCTGTTGCATTGTTCAGGTTGTCTCCAGATCCAGAACACGTACAGTTCTTTTTACTATTGCGATCTATCCCGTAAAGAGTTGGTAGATCGAGGGATTCCATTCCACCCTTCACTTGATTCAACTGCTCATCGGCAAGCAGGTTCAATTTCTCAATTGCTTTCATTGTTCTGTAATTTTAAGTTAAACAAATACCCATAGCGGCCACTATAGTTTTTCCAGTATAATCTCCGCAGCGCGTTCCAGCACGCGGTCGCGTCCTTCGATGTAGTCTTCGAGCGTCGGCGCAAGCTCCTCGTCGGGGACGATGCCTTCCGCACCGAAGGGGCGGCCGTTCTCGGGGTAGAGGTATTTTATCGTGCAGATGCGCACCCAAGCGTCATGCGGCAGTTCCACGACGAGCGGCGAACCGGTCGTGCCCGCTGTGCGCTGCCCGATTATAGCCGGCCGGCCGGGGCATTCGTAGAGTTGGATGAGGAATGTCTCGGCCCCGGACATCGTGTGCTTGCCGGTCAGAATCACCGTGGGCATTCGAAGCACCCGACTGCGGTCGATGCGGAGCATCTCGGCGGGGAGCGTGTCGAACGCACGGTCGGTATAGTAGGCCTCGTACTCCGGCTGCCAGTTGCCCTGCGAACGGCCGTAGGCGTTGCCCGTGCGTGTGAGCGCCTTATAGGCAGCTATGCTGTCCGCGTCGACCAGCCGCCGAAGCAATATGTCACCCACGAGCGATGAGCCGCCCGGGCAGTAGCGCAGGTCGATGACCAGCCCTTCGGCCCGTTCGCACAGGCTGTCGAGCATCCGCTCCAACTGCGGGATCTCCTCCTCGTCGAATCTCCGAATGTCGAGCCAGGCAATTCGTCCGCCGGCGAGCGAGTCGCAGGTAAGCGTTGCGTTGCGTCCCCTGCGGAAATCCGCCCAGCCCCACGTCCGCAGCGTCTTTCCCTTGCGGCTGCGTCGCAACATCTCGCAGCGCATTGAGAAGCGTTTCTCGCTCCCGTCACGCAGGCGCAACACGCCGCAGAAGCGGCTGCCGGCCACTCCCGCCCCGATGTAGTTGGTCGTCGCCATGTTCGCTTTCATGCGCTCCGAGCCGCCGGTGATGAGCGGATAGTAGTTGCGGCGCACGTACTCCCGTGTGGGTTCGCCCTCGATTTCCACCAGTTCGGCTCCAAGTGCGAGCGAGTCGAGTCCCGAATCCTCGGTCAAATAGCCGAGGTAGTACCGTCCGCCTATCTCCTCGAAACGGGCGGGTGCGAAGTCGTGGAACCGGCTCCAGTTGTAGGAGGGGTAGCCGACGTTGGTGTGCCCGTCGTTGAAACAGACCATGAAGCGCCGCAGCTCGTCCATGAACTCCACATCGTTCTTCGAGGCGATGACCCGTGGAAGCGTGGCGCGGTAGAGGCTGTCGATGTCGAAATCCACATAGTCAATATAGGCGAAGTTATACTTCACCTCGGCCCATACACGGCTCAGAGCTTCGATCTTCTCGTCACGGGTGAAGCGTTTCGGAAAACGCGGCGCGGAGCTGCCCAACGCCGGCATGTAACCGAAAGCCAGCAGGAAGCAGAATAAAAGAATTCGTCTCATAATGATTATGGCTATTTGTTAATCTCCTAGTTCCAACTGATTTCTCACCAGTTCGTAATAATATCCCCGTTTAGCCGTCAGCTCGTCGTGCGTACCCTGTTCGACGATGCGTCCATGGTCCAGTACGACGATTTTGTCGGCATTGCGGACCGTCGAGAGGCGGTGCGCCACCACCACGACCGTCTTGTTCTCGAAGAGCCGGTCGAGGCGCTCCATGATGGTGCGTTCGTTGTTTGCGTCCAAAGAGTTGGTCGCCTCGTCGAAGAAGAGGTACTTCGCATCCTTGTAGGCGGCCCGCGCGATCAGAAGCCTCTGTTTCTGCCCGACGCTCAGTCCGTGTCCGTCGGCACCGATCTTCGTGTTGTATCCCAAGGGCAGTTCGTCGATGAAGGTGTCGATGTTGGCGATGCGCGTGGCGCGGCGCACCCGCTCCATGTCGGGCCGTTCGTCCGAGACGCCGATATTACCGGCTATGGTATCCGAAAAGATGTATCCCTCCTGCATGACCGTACCGCACGCCCGGCGCCAGCACGACGGGCTGTACTGCGCGATGCGGCGGTCATGGAGCAGCACTTCGCCCGAGGTCGGCGTGTAGAAGCCCAGCATCAGCTTGAGCATCGTGGTCTTCCCCGAGCCGCTCGCCCCGACAATGGCCGTAACCTTGTCCGCCGGGATCGTTACCGATACGTCGTCGAGCGCTTTGGCCGAGTGCGGGCCGTCGTATTGGAACGTTACGCCCCGGAATTCGATGTCGGCATTGTCGGGAATCATGCGGATGCGCTCTTCGTCGGCCGGCTCCTCGTCGTCTTTCTCCTGAATTTCCGAAAGGCGTTCGAGCGAGATCTTCGCATCCTGCGTCGCCTGCACGAATTGGATGAACTGCGACAGCGGTGCGTTGAGCTGGCCGATGATGTATTGCAGGGCGACCATCATGCCGAGGGTCATATCGCCCTCGATGACGGCCGAGGCTGCGAGGAACGAAATGACGACGTTCTTGGTCTGGTCGATGAACGTGCCGCCCACCTCCTGCGTCTGCCCCAGCACGAGCCCTTTGATGGAGACTTGGAACAGCCGCGCCTGAATGCGCTCCCATTCCCAGCGTTTCTGTTTTTCACAGTCGTTGAGTTTGATGTCCTGCATACCGTTGATGAGCTGCACGATGTTGCTCTGGTTGGCTGCCGCCTCTTGGAAGCGCATGTAGTCCAGCTTGCGGCGACGCTTCATGAAGAGCAGTATCCAGCCGATGTAGAGTGCACTGCCCAACAGGAAGATGCCGAGAATCGTCGGGTCGTAGCCGCCCATCACGGCTCCGTAGATGACGAACGACACGACGGCCATCGCCATGCTCAGCAGCGAGCCCGTGAGGAACGTCTGGATGCGGTCGTAATCGCCGATGCGCTGCATGATGTCGCCCACCATCTTCGAATCGAAGAAGGCGATCGGAAGGCGCATGAGCTTGGCCAAAAAGTCCGAGATGAGCGAAATGCTGATCCGGGTGGTCATGTGCAGCATCAGCCATGAACGGATGAGATTGTTGGCCATCTGGCCCAGCACCAGCACCACTTGGGCGATGAGCATCATCACCACGAACGAGAGGTTGCCCGTACCGATGCCCTTGTCGACGACCGACTGTGTGAGGAACGGCAGGATAAGGCTCAGTATGCTGGCTGTGAGCATCGCCAGCGCGAGCTGTGCTAGGTAGTTTTTATAGGGCCGCAGATATTGCAGCAGATAACCCAGTTTCAGCCGCTTGTCCTCGTCGCCCTTTTCCTTGTAGAATTGGGGCGTAGGCTCCAGCAACAAGGCGATGCCTTTGCCGTTGGCCGGGCCGGCAAGGAAATCGGCGGAAGCGAGCGAAGGGACTTCCTGCTGCGGGCGAGCGGCCGATTCCGTGCGGTTCGGCAGTTCCCGACTTTGTATCCATGCCTTCAGAAACTGCTCCTCGGTGTATTTGAGCAGTCCCGATGCCGGATCGGAGACATATACCCACCATTTACCGCGTTTGCGGGCGATTCTGTAGACCACCACGAAATGCTGCTGGTTCCAGTGGACGATGCACGGCAGGTTGGCTTCGTCGCGCAGTTGATGCCACGTGATCTTGACGCCCGTAGTACGGAAACCGATCGACTCCGCAGCATCGCTGATCCCCAGCAGAGAGACGCCTTCGCGCGTGATGTGGCACCGCTCGCGCAGATTTTGCAGCGAGTAATGCCGGCCGTAGAACTGCGCGACGATCCGCAGCGACGTCGGGCCGCAATCCATTGCATCGAGTTGGGTATAGTGAGGGAACCTCATAAAAACATTTTCGATAGTTTAGTGTCGTATTATCTTATGTACATCAGATTCAATCAACTTCAGTGTATCTGTAATTAGCATATTACATCTAAGAGGATTGTCCCAAACATCTATAATTGCATCATGGGTTACATTCCATAATTTTTGAAATTGTTCGGAACGTACTATTTCCCGTACGTTGTCATGGTTGATATTGTAAAATTTTCCATTATTTTTTAATAATTGTATTTGCCGGTGAATCAGAAATCAGGATGGCATAATTGATAAAATCGGTCGTCGCTTTGTTGTTTAGGAAATGTCTGTTCCCCTGTTGCAGAAAGCTGCACACTCTGATCAAGTCCGAACAGTCCCGATACGGAGAGTCTTTGCCGTCAATTTGAAAGAGTGTCAGATCCGATATTTTATTTCTCTTCAGGAATCTGATACCTTTGAAATACTCCCTCCAGCAATCACCGATTCCCCAACCTCCTTTTTCGAGGATTCGGGAGGGGCGCTTGGCGGATTGTCCCCACAGAACCTTGCTTTTCGTGAGATAGCCCATTATCGTAACCACCTGATCGGGGCGATAGACATTACGCTCGAGAAGCCGGGCGAAAAAGGAGGGGGATTCGGAGTCGCGCGATTTGAGTATATGGTAAAACCCCATTCGGACGAACTGCACGCCCGCGTCGAATCCATAATGGCGCGACAGCGCGACGTAATTATCGAAAATGGTAGATTCCCGTTCTTCCCGACAAACGGTCCGGTTTATGTTGTCCATCAAAAGTTCGAGATCGAAACGAACTCCGAACCGGTCGAACATCTCTGCTCCGCGGGCTTTGTAGTCGTTCAGGCACCCTTTCAGCGCATCCAGCTGCTCTTCACGCGGTACGGATATTCCGTCGAGCAACTTTTCGTATACCGATCGCATCCGGGTAAATCCATTATATGAATCGCAAATGTCTTCCATTCGCTCCGAAAGGTACCTCATGGCGAATTCGTATGAATAGAGGGCATCGGTTCCTATAACGGTGATCCGGTAATTATTCTCGCATAGTATCTTACGCAACGATCGCCACTTGTTGTAACATTCCATGCTTTTCTCTTGGGGCACCCGTTCGCCGTATTGGAGAACCAGACTCTTCAGCAGATCGTCATCCCCCGAGAGCAGATATTCGTTGAAATAATAAGCCAAACAAAAATCCACTTCGGGCAGGTAGTAACCGAGCCGCCTTTCTTCGATCAACCGTTTGAGGACAATAAGTTCGGCAGTCTCGGTTTTCGCCGAACCGTGATAGGCCCCGAACCCGATGATCTTAACCTCCGAATCGGGTAACGGAATCGCACAGCGACGCATATCAAACCGGTTTGATACTAGATACTCGTTTTTGTCGGACTGCGAATATGCTCTATTGCTACAAAGGAGGAATAACAACATTATGGATAGATATTTTATCATGTGCATAAAGGTCAATTTCCCCAATCAATTAATTCAGCTATTATAACCATGGTTTGTAATTGCTTTTTCTGGCTAATAAGCAATGCTCAACAATGGGGTACGTGAATATTATGGCTCATCATTAACTATAAATAGTATCTGAGAACGAATATACAAAAAAATTTTACATATACTATATTTGCCTATAAAAATTACACATCTTGCGATTTGCACGATGTAATCGCCTGATAAATATATATTTATTGCCTTAATGAATTTATTGGCAAACCTAAATGTGTTTTGAATTAAAATTAAATAATTATATTGATATACAAAAAATACATACAACAAAAATGATGTAGAGGTGAATCAAAATACCTTTTCCAAGAAAGTGCATTTGTCTACCTATTCTCAAGATAAAGGGCTCAGAATAACTGAACCCCTAAACAGTATCGGCTTAGATAGCTGAAGTTATAACCAACCCGAAGGCTCAGATCGTCTATCTTCTCACGCGTTCAGAAATCTCTTAGTGCCGGCCGTAGAACTGCACGACGATCCGCAGCGACGTCAGGCAGCAATCCATGACACCGAGTTGGGTGTAGTGGGGAAATGGTATAAATTTATCTTTTATTCAAATTCTATCGGATAATACGGGATTTGCCAATCGGTATCGATATTCGTTACACCGTCTTGTCCCAGTTTGAAAATATCGGCAGCATCGCCCCGCACGCTTTGCGGGTCTTCATGATACCTGCGCTCGTAGCGCAGATATTGAGTGCGCGTTACGGCCGTCGACCTCATCGGGACATACTCGTATATCGACTGCGGGTCAGTTTCGATTCCGATACACTCAAAAGAGTAGGTTCCTGTTTGATCGACAGCGCGTAGAATGATTCCCGGCAATCCGTGTAGTTTCCACGGACCTGTAGGGATAGGAATTTGTAGCGTATACCACGCTTTCCAAACCCTTCCCCGAAAGTGGGTCTGGGCGATTTTGCACGCATAACCGGCCACGCTGTCTGCACCGTCGAGCAGTTGCCATTCCATCTCCGGGATGGATTCGTCATAGACAAACGGACCGGAGTGGCTTCCCAGAAGGTAATTGCAGCACGTAATCCGTAGTGCGTTCTCGGATGGGAACATCGTCATTTCTGCAAAATATGGATGATTGCAATTCCCGTTCGATATCAACTCCGCCTGCTCTCGATCCGGCACGATGCCGGGAGTCTCCTCCGAGATTTTACGCCATAGATTCGTAAAATAGACATGCAGGTCGGTCTGCTTGACGACCTTCCGTCCGACCTGCATCTTCACATTACTCCACATCGGCGAAGCGGATGTGTCGACACGGAATTCGTGCCGATAGATCAGATTCAACCGACTTTGATCGAGCAACACTGAATCTTTGTAGATGTACGGCTGCCCGAGATAGAAAAACCGGTCTTGGGCAGATGAGAGTCCCGCATGGATTAAGAATACGATTAAGATAAACTGTTTCATTGGAATAGATATTGAACAAGAGCAAATCGGTTTAAGGCAACCAATGAAAAGTTGCCTTAAACCTTGATACGAACTATTCTACTATACGACCGGCAATCGCATAATGTCCCGGCCCATAGAGAGAAAGCACCAATTCTGCAGCTTCGCGGGAACTGCTCACACCGTCAACGGTAATACGATTGAGGAAACGTCCATCTGCTGCATAAACACTGACTTGATACTTTCCTCCGAGGATTTGCATCATCTGCTGCATCGAGAGCTGCTGTGCAGCAAAATTTTTCATGGTTCTCATAATTGTAGTTTTTGAGTATGAAACAAAAAGTTTCCAGACTTTTTCGTTTCGACGGATGTCCTACAACCGCCGTTTCCCGGATAACATTCCGTTAATCCGGAAAATAATGTTACTTTTGCGGTGCCTTTCTGCGTTTTAGTTGAACTTATGAGCTGTCACACTCGGTTTTTCTTTTTCGCGGGAAGGTTTTTCATATCCCGGAGCGGGCAGGACTTCGGAACATGATAAGACCTCTGTCATAATACTATTTTCAAATCTTCGACATCATACACGTCCGGCAAACGTCGGTTGTCTATAAGTACCGTCGGAATTCCCGTTATGCCGATCTTGCGGCAGTATTCCATCTGCTCCCGTAAATCCGCCTCCGCTAACGGATGTATTCCGAGCCAATCCGGCAATACTCTCCGGTCGAACCATTCGCCGATGATCCGGTCGGTTCGGGGCCATTCGTTCACAATCCCCGATGAAATCATCCGCACTGCCGCATCTAAGGAACTCTTGTCTCCTTCGTTCACGATAAATATCAAGTCGATACGATAATCTTCCAATCCACGGAGTGCCCGGTGGACCCGGGCGCATTTCGGGCAAGAAGGATTCATTACGACCGTTATGGTATGTTCGGCCTCGACGAAATTGCTTGTCGGGGACGCGGCATCGCTGTGAACCGGCTCCTCGTTCTGACGGGCGAGCAACTGCCAAAAGAGGTCCGGATCGCTCAACAAACGCTCTCGTGCATACTTTTCGCAGGGATATTTCGCCGCGACTTCTACCGTCACGACGATGCGCCGTATAGCCAGCATTGCGATAGCGAAACACACACCGAAAGTCAGCCAGTCGAAAAGCAGGAACGGCCGACTGGCTGCTGTCGCAGTATTCTGAAGAAGCAATTCCGCCCCGAAATCGGTCAGCAGGATGGCATCGATCGCAAGACACAGCGTACACCACTGTCTCCGGCGGATTTGCCAAATCAGCGAATAGCCGACGAACGGCAATGCCAATATGTCGAGCCCGAGGAATACAGACGCGGGATTCGTCGCTACGAATACGCCCCATACGAGCAATGCGACAAAATAAGTCAACGACAATTCGCCGAGCGAGATCCATCCGAAGAGCTTCGCCCCGGCCGAACGGAAAACCGCATTGCAATCCGAATGTTTCCCGAGACGGCAAAACCGCTGCACAAGATGCGGGTCGAACGAGGCTTTGACGATGGCCACGAGCGAAACGACGACGCCCGCCGTTTTTACTAAGAAACGGGAATCCGCAAGGTCGGGCGAACGCAGCGCGATGACCGACGGCAGCACGGCACACAGCCCGACGAGCCAATAGCCCCATGACCGGTCGAGAAACGCCAACCCCTGCCTGATCCAATATACCGGTACGGAGGTCTCTTTCGTCTCTTCGCCTCTTTCAGCCAAGAGCACCGTGCCGTCCCATAGTGTGCGGAAGCTATCGAACGGAACTTCGAGACGCCGGCCCGCAACCGTGCGCAGACCGATCACCTGCCGCTCGCGGTCGAGCGATTCTACCAGAAAGAAAGGATATTCCTCCTCTCCTGCCTTGACGACAAACGGACCCTCGATCTCGAAGAGCTGCCCGAACTCCAGTCGGCATACCATGTTGGGTACATGCAACTCATCCAGCGTGTCGCTGAGCGACCGGATGCTGTGCGGCAGCGGATGGTCGGCATACGCCTCCCGAATCCGAAGCAGGTCGATGCGCATGCGTAGCTTTCGCAAAAAAAGATGCAGCAAAGACGGTATGGTACGATTCATATTCATTTTATATCGCTTATCTCAAACAGGTATAGATTCGAAACATGACGCCAGCCGGACCTTCAAAAACTTAAAGAATCGGGACCTTTGAGATTGCGTGATGTTAATTTGAATGTTTATTCGAGTTCAATGGGGTAATAAGGAATTGACCATGATTCTTTGACTTCGGAAACACTTCCATCCGCATTTCTTTCCCAAATGATAATATCTTCGCCATTCGCTAAAAGTTCGTACGGTTGCGTAAAACTATTTTTTTCATATTGCAAATATTTGTGGCGATCGATTATTTGTTTATTAGGATAATCGTAGATAAACAAAGGCTTTTCCGTCTGCGATAGTTCCACACATTCGAAACAATACTCTTCGGATTCATCCATCGCCTTCAGAATTAGACCGGGAAGACCGGATAACTTCCAAGGCCCCAATTCGATAGGTATTTCCATTGTAAACCATGCCGTCCAAGTTCTGCCGCGAAACCGTGCAGTCGCCATCATACATGAATAACCGTATAAACTGTCGACCTTCCCTTCGACAACCCATGCGATATCGGGAACGGACTCTCTATACATTCTCGTTCGATTTATCGTTTGCATGTCGCTGCAAATCACTTCTAAGGTATTTTCCTTGTCTATGCGTACCATTTGCAGAAAAAGATTTGACGGTGCATCTCCCATATTCTCGGCCTTTACTCTCAACGATTCATCAACATCTGTTGCACCATTGTTGAAATTTGTCATTATCAGACTATTGATATACTCAAGTTCATCTATTTGGGAAGATACGCCATTGCCTATCATCAATTTTAAGGTGCACCATCTGTATAAGTTGTCGTCTATCTTACGTGTCAAACGATACCTGACGGATAGATGAGCCTTGCCGATCGATAAAGAATCTTTAATATAACAAGGTTGAAAAAAGACTCTTTTAACGGCAGGGGGGTCTCCGAGAATGAATTTCTCTTGGGCATTGATGTCTCGCCATCCGACGAAAGAAAGTATCAGAAACAAATAAAGCTTCACTTTCATAAAAACAATCATTATGGTATTTATGGAGGAAGAGATTTTGTCTCTTCCTCCTCGAAAATATCAGGCTCGACGACACACCGTTACGCATCCAGCAGGAGTTATTTGACTTACAGCCTGTTGAAGCATACCCTCGGTTCCGTCCTCATATTGAACCTTGAATGTATTGATGACTACTCCCTGCGGGTTAGTCGTCACACAAATGGCCGAATTCATTGCGCCGCCTTTTACATTGTTCATCTGTTTCTTCGAAAGCTGCTGTGCAGCGAAATTATTCAGGTTTTTCATTGTCGTAGAATTTAAGAATTGTTTGGTTTTGGTTTTTCGGAATTTTGCTTCTCGACAGATGTTCCGTAACTGTCGTTTTCCTTCCGACAGTCCGTTATCCGGAAAATAATGTTGTCTTTGCGGTGCTTTTTTGCGTTTTAGTTGAACTTATGAGCTGTCCACTCGGTTTCGCTTTCCCGTGAAGAGGCTTTTTGCATCCGGCAGGCAGGGCCGAAGTGAAAAGCGGCGGATAACCCGTATCCTTTCTATCTCGGTTTCTTATCTCAAACTGAACTTGATCGTGAACATCACCGATGCAGGTCGCAGACGGTAGGAATATACGTAATCCGTAATATCGGACTGGAAAGCAGAGCGGAACGCACCGCAGTCCAGCAGGTTCCGGGCTTCGATGCCGTACTCCATGCGCTCGGTTTTCCATGTGAGCGAGGCGTCGAGGAAAAACATGTGCCGGTCCGCCCCGCCGATTGCGGCATTGTAATAGTGTTCGCCTCCGAGGCGGCAGATCCAACGCTTGCGGATGATGAAGTTCACCGCGACATCCTGCCGCAGCACGTCGATCGGATCGAGCGCCGCACCGTCGATCCGGCTCATGCTGCGTCGGTATTCCGCCGTATAATCCATCCGCACGGTATTCGTGAACTGCGTATTGAAGCCCAGCCCGGCCGAGGCCATGTCGTAGCGGGTCGGCATCAGCACCCCCTGCCGCAGCACCTCGCTCCACGAGCGCGAGAACCCTCCCGAGAGGTTCGCCGTCGTCGAGATGCCGTCGAAACGCTTGCTGATCTTGCCGCTGACGCTGAAGCCGTCCGAGCTGTTGTCCATCGCAATGGCCTCGATGCGGCTCAGCGACCCTTCGTATGTCGTGCCGTAGATAAGGTTGCGCTCGGAGCGATAGTAGGATGCGTCGATCGAACCGAACAGTGCGCGGATGGCATTGCCGTAGGTGAGCGACGCCGTATAGTTCTGCATGCGCGTGCGGCTGATGTCGCCCTCCTTGCTGGCGATCATCCGGTAGTCGGAGAGGAGGTAGCCGCTGTAAGTGTCGTACAGTCCGCCGATCAGCTCGTTGTACGATGCCCGGGCCGAGAACTTGAGGTTGTAGGTGAGGTTCGACTGCAGCGACAGCGATGGGGTGATGAGCAGGCGGTTGTCCGTAACGGTCCGGCCGAGATTGCGGTCTTCGGTACGCAGCGACATGAAGTCCAGCGGCACATAGAGGGTCGCCGAGAAGCGGTCGCCGATGCGGTAGCCGACGCTCGGCCCCGCGACGAAGTCCAGACGCCGCCAATAGATGTCGTTGCGCAGGGTGTCGGGCGCCGGGAGGGTTGCGCCCGCGGCGTTCATGGCCGAGAGTGCCGATTCCATACGCTCCGCCTGCGCGTTGAGCGCCGCATTGAGCGTGAAATTCCACCGCCCCACGATATAGGAGGTAAAGGCCGAGTTACGGGTGCGGAAGCGCCGGCTGTCGAGCGTCTGGAGCGCATCGGGATAATCCGCCGGGGCGTCGAAGACCTCCGGGTAGAGCATCGGGCGGATGCGCAGCGACGTCGGTTGCGTCGTGTAGTCGGTCTCCGAGCGGAAGTTCACCGCCCAGCGGCTCCAGCGCCGCACGCCGGTGAAGAGGTTCCGCAGCGTGATCTTCGGAAGCCGGAAGCGCTGGTCGACCCGCTCGCCGTCGTTCACTACCCGCCCGTAGTCGGTGTCCCACTGACCGCCGAAGGTCAGCTTCTCCTGAAGGTAGTGTCGCTCGGTGTTCGAGCGCAGCTGCAGGTTCACCTCCGTGCGGTCGGTGCGGCGGTCGGCAAAGGTCTGTTCCTCGATCACGAGCGGTACGGCATCGGGCAGGTAGTAGGTCGTTGCGGACCCGCCCTCCGAGGTCTGGAAATCGTGGATGTAATGGGCGTTGGCCGTCAGTTCGAGATCCTTGCGCAATTTGACGATGGCGTTCGTCGAGACGGCATGGATCTCGTTGTCGAGGTACCGTTCCTTGTCGAGCGAAGGCTCGGTCGGACGGTGTATGCCCAAGAGCGACGAGGTGGCGTCCAGACCGTCGTAGAAACTCGTCAATTCGCGCGAGACGTCGTCGCCCGTGTTGTTGGTCTTGTAGGTGTCGATCGTCTGGAAATTGCGGCCGAAGTACATCGCCGTCGCCTCGGCGTTCCACATCCACGGCTTGTAGCCCGCGCCCAGTTGGAGCGTGGAGTTCCACGTCCCCCTGGCCTCTTTCTTGAGCTTGAGATTCAGGGCCGCTTGGTTCGAGGCGACGAGGTCCTTGAGCGCCTTGATCGGCTGGTGGTTCTCGTAGACCTCGACCGAGGCGATGTCCTGTGCCCGCACGTTGTTCGTCGCGATGCCGTAGCGCCCTTCGAGCATGTCCAGACCCTCGATGTAGAATTTGTTGATCGCCTTGCCGTTGTATTTGACCTCGCCCGACTTCGCCACCTCGATGCCCGGCATCTTCCGCAGCACGTCCCCGATCGAGCGGTCCGTCACGTCGGCGTATTTGGCCACCGTGTAGGTCAGCGTATCCCGACGGCGCGTAACGGCCGGAGCCCTGACTATCACTTCGCGAATTTCGGTCGGGTTTTCCCTGACTGCGAAATCCACCCGCTGCGTCCGTGCCGCGACGAAACGCACCTCTTCATGGATGTTGAATCCCGTAACCGCCACCGCCAGCGAGTCGGCATCGCCCCGATATTCGAGCCGGTAGACGCCGTCGTCGCCCGTGATGGCATAATTGTACACGGCACGCCGGGCCGTGTCCTGCAACAGCACGTTCGCACTCTCCACCGGACGCGACGTCGCCGCATCGCGGAGTGTACCGCTGATGATTATTCGCTCCTGAGCCCAGAGATTTTCGGCGGTTCCGAGGAGCAGCAAGGCAACAAAAAGTATCGTGAGTGTACGCATGGCAAGGGTGGATTTTTTTTGGGGGGGGCAAATGCTTAACAAGTATATTTTTACTCCAGCTCAAGCGGATTATAGGGAATCGGACTGCATTGATCATGGGTAATGAGCCGAGGTTGGCCATCCTGAAGCGTCACGAAATAGCTTTGTCCCGTCTCGGCAAAGAACGAGTCGATCGGATTGTTGTAGACAGTGCGAGCGGCCTTTTGCACCCGCTCGCGCGACATCTTGCGGGAGGGCACCTTGTAACGAAGCATCGGTTCTGCGGGCTTCTCGATGCCGATAGCCCTGAAGCGGTACTCTCCGGAAGCGTCTTTGGCGGCCAAAACCATCCCCGGCAAACCGTGGAATTTCCAGAATCCGGCAATTACGGGAAGATCCGGGGCATACCAAACACTCCATTCCCGCCCCCGGAATGAACACCGAGCCTTCATGCAGCGGTATCCCAGAATCCCGCAAACAGCGTCGTCAAGTTCCCATTCGATTGCCGGCAGCGGTTCATCATAGGTATGGAACAGATTATCGATGTTGGGCAACAACACGCATTCTTCGAGTATCCGGCGGCGGAGATCGACGTAAAGTGCCGCGGAATATTGTACGCTGCACGAGTCCATCCACTCATAAGAAGTCTTTCGGTTCCGGTCGGTATGGTTCTTTGATAGTTCCCGAAGGTACAGACTGTAGAAACTTGTGTAGCGGCTCCCCGTTTCGGCAACGATTCTGTCATGGCGCACCAGCGTATCGATCCGAACGGTGAGGTCGTAGATGACACGCAGGGCGATATCATCGATCTCCTCCCGCTCGGCAGTAGAATAAAAACTCTCGAAATTCGGGATATAAGTACCTGAATAGACCGGCATGGTGCGTTTCATTTCGGAGAGCGGAACGATACGCTGAGCCGAAGCCGAAAGGCATGACAACAAGGTAATTATATAAGTGAATTTTGTCATCGAACTTGCTTGAAATTGTCATCGGGCTTGTCAGGAAGAGTTGTTCGTCAAAAAATTCGACGAACAACTCCCCGAGTTCTATTTAGCAAACAATGCCAATCGCATCTGCCGGGCGTTTGATATTGTTTGCAGCCTCGTTGGCGTTATTACCAGGTACATCGATCCAATAGCCTTCGTTCGGGCTATCGCCTTCGCCCCATTTGGTGACAACAAGACAGCGCCATCCGCCCTTGGCTTCGTTCATCTGTTTTTTCGTCAGTTGCTGTGCTGCAAAATTTTTCATGTTTGTTTTCATAGTCGTAGTTTTTGTCGATTTTGAATTCTGTTTCGGTCCGGACTTTTGCGTCTCGACAGGTGTCCTAAACTGCCGTTTCCCGATTCATATCCCGATGATCCGGAAAAGAATTCCATTTTCTTATGCCTTTCTGCGTTTTAGTTGAACTTATGAGCTGTCGCACTCGGTTTTGCTTCCTCGCGGGAAGGCTTTTTCGTATTTGGATGGCAAGTCCGAATCGGAATAATTCATATGTCCAGTTCCAGTTTCGGATAATAGCCCTCGGGGATGTAGTTGATGTCGATCTCGACCGTCTTTTGCGTACTCATGTCGTAGATGATATGCTCCTCTCCGTCCAGAAACATCACCGTCAACGGGGCCAGCCACTGCCTGCGCCACAGGCGGTCGACGTCCTTACGCGAACACTTGACTTTCCTGTGCGACGGAATGATGGGCTCACTGCGGTTCGTACCGTTCAGCGCCTTGTCCGCATAGTCGTGAATCATCCGTCCGACGGGTTGTTCCAGTCCGATCGCCGTCCAGCGGAAGAGCCCCTCCGTGTCGGCAGCCTTCAGAATCAGCCCGGGCAGACCGCCCAGCTTCCACGGTCCGTGCGCCTGAGGAATCTCCGGCGCGAACCATGCCTCCCATGTTCGTCCGCGGAAGGTCGCGACCGCCTTGCGGCAGAGATACCCCGCAACCGTATCCGTCTGTTCCGTGATCCGCCAGTCCAGCGCTTCGACCGGCTCGTCGTATCGGTATTCTTCCTTCAGGAAGCGGGTGGAGACCATCCGTTTCTTCTCCTTCGGGAAAGTATATATATCGCAATACCACGGATGTTCATCGGGTTGCAGCCAGTTCCACACTTGGATGCCTTTTTCAAGACGGGCGATGTCCGTCCGCGGAATTTCCAAATAATGAAGATAGGCCATCGAGTCGATCCGATCGGTGTACTGACTGTAATAGCGACTCGTGCTCGGTCCTATTTCGAGCAGCGTGCGGTCGTGCAGGATCTTCATATCCAACGTATCTTCCACATAGGCGAAGTCGTAGGTTACCCAGAGACGGCAGGTGTCGATCGGATATTTTGCTCCCGGGTCTCTGAGCTCCGGAAAATAATGCTGCGCCGAAGCCGTCCCCCATGAAAGCAAGATTGCAGACAGCAAGATCAAGAAAGTTCTCATAAGCAAAAGTTTTTATTTACCTGCGGCCCATTCCGAGCCGCAGGTAAGGATGGAAGCTATTCGGTAGTTAAATTGTCCTTCCTTTTAGCTACGACGATTACAGATTGGATGCATGTGAATTTGTCACCGCGCCAAAGTCCGGTATCGGCATTTGCCAGTCCGTTGTCCATGGTCGAAGATCCGCCTTGGCCCTCATACATACAGCCGCAACCACACATTCCTTCGTGTTGGCCCCCGGCTATGTGTTGCATCTCCTTTTCCGAAAGATTGTTTTTTTCAATCTGGTTTACCTTGAGCGATTTCATGGTTCTCGAGTTTTAAGTTTTATACAACAGATTTTTATCGGATTTTTGTCCTGCGACGGAGTGTCCGTATCCGTTGTTCTCCGAATCTTACCCCGAAATCCGGAGAATTGTATCACCTCTTGATGCCTTTCTGTGTTTTAGTTGAACATATGAGCTGTCGCACTCGGTTTCGCTTCCTCGCGGGAAGGTTGTTTCATATTCGGATGGCAAGTCCGAATTGATACGAATGAATCTCTTGTCAAAGGGTTCCGCTGATTCGAGGAGTTCCGGTTCGAATGAATAGCGTATCCCGGTCCCGAACGATCGTAAACGAATGCTCGGATTCTGTTTTGTCGAAATAAGAGCGGGGAAGGTCGAACAACCGCCGACCGTCCACATCGAGAATCACATCCCCTTCTTCCACACCGAAATCCTGCCAATACGATCCTTCCTTCACGAAATCGACTACGGCGTGCCCCTCCCTGCTTTGGAAAGCCCGGAAACAGAATCCGGCCATCCCTTCCTGCCGGCTCTGATCCTCCTGCAGGGAGACGTATGCGATGGGGAACAGTTCGATACGGTGTCGGGCCGGATGGAACCGCAGATTGAACGACTTCGAAAAGTCCATGCCTGCCACGACCATCTCGCGCTCTCCCGAAATACGCCACGGACGCAACAGTTCGCGGTGCTCGATCCATAATTTGCGGTTCAATAATCCATATTCATTCAGCCGATAGCAAGTTGGTAAGACTCCGTTCTTGGAAGGACAGACGTATTTGCGTGTGGTCTCGTCGTTCAGGACCGCACGCATCGTACTGTCGGGCTCGGCATACAGATAGACGAGGGATGCGGGGCTTCCGGTATCCAATACCAAATCGACCCGTGGCCGCACGTATTCGTTCCGGCAATGAAACCGAAACGGGAAATCCCGGATAACGAACTGGTTCCCGACGACATCCAGCTGCAAGGAGATACCCGGCAACGAGAAAACGGGCCAATCGTATACGGCGAGGCATTTGTTTTCGCAGTCGAGCTCCCACGTGCGGGTCTCTTCGAGCGGAATGGAGAAAATGCCGTCGGCCGCGAGCATGTTCAAAGAGCGCCCGTCCACGATCCGACATTCGGAATAGCAGACCCGACTATTCCCGATCGATATCGAGACGGGGTGCTCCACGGTCATGCTGGGAATGTCTCGCCTGAAATCCCATCCCGACTTCAGTGTCTCCGTAGGGCGGAACCGGTCGATCAGGCCGCTCTTTTCTGCAAAGCACTTGTCCAGAACGAGCATTCCGGCACTTCCCGTATCGAAAATCAGCTTACACGTATGAGCGGAATCCAACTTCGTTTCGATGACCGGATGTCCTATCATGTCGTACTCGAATCTCGCAGCTGCGGGTTCGAGGATGCATACCGGAACGTGCGACTGCGCTCCTTCGTCCCGACGGATGCAGGCCGAAGCGAGGAACAGAATGAAAATAATGAGTATCCGAAACATGATAATCGTCCGCTTCAATGTAAACTCTCCAATATACTATAGCTTATATAGTTATTGATAAGTCTCATTATTTCGTTCGCCAAAAATCACGGCAACCGCCATTGCCATCATCTATCATAAGGGCTGAGTCGACTGTTTTATGAATCGAATTTTTATTTCCGGACCAATTGGCCTGTCCGTTCGCCTCGATGGAGGAGCCGCCGACATTTCGATAATAACAGGCGCAATTGCAGACATTTCCACCTTTGACGCTGCTCATTTCCTTTTCCGAAAGGTTGTTTTTCTCGATCTGATTCACTTTAAGCGATTTCATGGTTCTCGTGTTTTAGGTTTTATACAACAGATTTTTATCGGATTTTTGCCTTGCGACGGAGTTATCCGGATCCGCCGTTCTCCGAATCCTGCTCCGAAATCCGGAGAATTATATTACCTCTTGCTGCCTTTTTGTGTTTTAGTTGAACTTATGAGCTGTCGCACTCGGTTTTGTTTCCCCGCGGGAAGTTTTTTGTCGGGCTGGCAAAGCCGCATGAAACTCCGGCGGGTTATCCGCAGTCCGTTTTCAGATGATTATCTGTTTGGTTCCCTCCGCTGAACGGATTTCCCAGACGGTACGCTCTTCCGTAGAATATATATCTTCCCTCTTCTCCTCGGGGATGTCGGTCCACCGGATGCCGTCGACGGTCATAACGGTGTCTTTGAGACGAAGCCCTTGCCCGTAGGCATCATCGTTCGTGCGGATTCTCGTTACCACCCCTTGCGAATCGCACCAGAACCCTGTCCGGTTCGCAGGTTTGGAAGGATAGGTACGCTGTGCCGGAACGAGGATGAGCCGGTCGTTCCTGAAATCGAGGATCATATTGAAATGCTTGAGTATGCACATGCCGAGCGTGCCTACGATCGGTTTGCCGATACCGGGAAGAAAGTTCTTGAATTCTTCTGCAAAGCTTCTCAATCCCGTATCGAAATCACAGCGCACGTCCGGCAGGACAAAGGGCGGCATATCGATGTCGACTTCGAAATCCAAATGCTGCCGGTCGGGAATCTCCGCGCTAAAACGATCCTCGATTTTCCAATGGGGGATGCGCGAAACGAAATCTTCCAGCTCTGCCGGAGGGTCCGTAATGCAGAATCCGTACGGCGTGCCGGTGTCGAGCAGATAGACATAATCCGTCGACAAAGAGCGGTCGCCGTAAGACAAGGTCATCGGAATATTGACGAACGGAGCGATCTTCCGGTCTTTATACTTCGCAAACAGCAACGGATAAACAATGGCGTTCTCGGGCAAGGTGTCCGTCTCGCGAATGGAAAACATACGGTTGTCGAAATCGAAACACCAGATCCGTTCTTCGGTAGCATACGCCGGAGCAATAACACATGGCAAGTCGACGGGCCCGACAATGTCAAAACTTTCGTCGGGAACATGGTAAATCCTGTTGTCGTTCAGCGATCGGCCGCCGAGCGATATATCCTCGACCTCGATATTCGATACAGTGGTTCCGGGCTGCATAACGGTCAGAGAGTCGGCATAATTTTCGGCGAGCGACTGCGGCAGCAGGCAGCCGACCATGCATCCCGTATCGAACAGCATTTCGAGCGTATCCGTTGCGTTGATTACGACGGGAGTAACGATTCGGTCCTGATCGATGCGCAAATTCGTGTTGTCGGCAGCCGGCGGCGTCTGTCCGTGCGACGAACAGGAAACCACGACGAATTGCAGGAGCAGCAGGGGGTATAGGAACTTGCTCATAACTGAATGATTTTATACGGGATCAAAACGCAAAACCAATCAACCTTATCATGCTCTCCGATGGGATAAGGATTCATATGGGCATAATGAGATATAATTGATTTTGCGTTTGAAATACAGTCTGTTATGATGTCGTGGGACTAGTCAACAATAGTTATCCACTCATCACACAGGGTCCATGATCCATCTTCATTTCTACGGCTTATGATGTGAATCATGCCGGGCGAATGCAAACCGCTGGCGGCATTCGCATTTTTGTTGCTCGCCGTCGATGACCCCCCTGCATTGGCATACCGGCATGCACATCCACAACTTTCACCTCCAGTTACGTAAGCCATTTCCGTTTTTGAAAGGCGTGCCTTTTCGATCTGATTTACCTTGAGCGATTTCATGGTTCTCGAGTTTTAAGTTTTATACAACAGATTTTTATCGGATTTTTGTCCTGCGACGGAGTGTCCGTATCCGTTGTTCTCCGAATCTTACCCCGAAATCCGGAGAATTGTATCACCTCTTGATGCCTTTCTGTGTTTTAGTTGAACATATGAACTGTCGCACTCTCGGTTTTGCTTCCTCGCGGGGTGGCTCTTCATATTCGGATGGCAAGCCCGAACATGAAACTCATCCGTTTTCTCGAAACGTACAAACCGTCTTTTTCCCGGTGGCTCGTTCATATGGCGACGGCGACGGACATAACCACTGATAAACGCAATTCTTGCAGGATTCAGAGTCGCGAATTTTTCGCCATGCATAATTCTCTTGCAATTCACGGACGATGAGATCGTATATCGAATCGTCGATCGTCCCGAGAGACGGCGCTGTTACATCCGAATAAATCCGGCCGTCAGGCATTACTGTCAAATTACCGAATGCTTCGATATTGACTGCCTGGTGAGCGAAAATTTCGCGACGGGATAATCGGATTTGTTTAATGTCCACTTCGGAAAGGAATACGTTGCAGTCGAAAAATTCCTTGTTATCGTCATATACCGGAATCATTGCAAAGTCTTTCACTTCAAGTTTTTCCACCAGTTCACTCCATTCTCTGTATTCGCGGTCGTTCCGGACGATTAAATCGTATCCGAACGGGAGCGACAACCGCTGTTCTTTTTCCATCGGCTTTTCCATGTCGAATGCCTTCGGCACATTGTCTGGCTGTTCGCAGATGAAACGTACCCTATATCCGGCTTTAGCGAGCGTATATGGCGCAGTTGTTTTATCATGTAAACCCGCATAGAGAAAATAGAATACGATTTGTTCTTTATATGCCTTCAAACGTTGCTCCATCTGGATGATCTCTCGATCGGTAACATCCGAAACGACCAAATTGATTCTCTGCAGCGACGGAGTCCATACTTTGTCCAAGAATCGAACAATCGTTTCACTACTCAGATGCTCCTCCGAACAGATCGGATAAATAATCTGTTTGAAATAAGACTTGTTACAACATAGACCTCCGATGTATATGGTTAAAGAAGACAGATATTCCAAAACATTTTCTCCGATTTCACGCTCCGGATCCTGCTTCAGGCGTTTGACGTCGTGCTGAATATTGAGCATCGGCGGCAGAGAAATAATCGGAGTTTCAGAAGATGTAATCCGGCCGAATCCCCGGGTTGTGATTTCGTCGATGAATGACCGTGCATCATTATCGAGAGTTTCCGGATCGAACGATGCGGAATACAAATTATCATAATCCTCGAATACTCGGCATAATTCTCTGATCGAATCCGTTACGTTGAAATGGAACATGGTTCCTCGCGCCGACTCGTATAACAAGCCTTCCGTTCCTTTTCGCCAAAGAAATGTATCGGGAGAAAGCGTAAGTTTCTGTTTCATGGGATTCGCAATTTAGTCTATCAAAACATCTTCCATCAACTTCTTGTACAAATGCGGATGACGGGCGAGATGAGCCAAACAATACGACGAATACTGTTCGAATGTCTCTTGGTTCATATAGCCGCGGCAGATTGGTTGTGTCGCGTCCAGATCCTCAATATAGTACATACACTGAATACAACTTCTTTTCCTGTAACAGAGCGAACACTGACGTTGCAGTTTCTCCAGATAGCCATTGAATCGTGCTACGATAGCATCCAAGTCGAGAGAAACTCCATTTGCAGATAACTGTCCGAGAGCGAATTTATGATCTATGCGCTCGCATTGCAGAATTTTGCCATTGACCGTAACGAACAGTTTCTTACTGAATGGAGAACAGGTTCCCGTTGGAGTGTAGTGCAGTTTGGATTCGTCCAGGAAAAGGCTGTTGTAGTCCCTGAACACGTTCCCGCTGTATTGGTGCAAATACAGTAGCAAATCATGTGTATTAGGTTCTGCCACAAACATCTCTTCAGCAAGTTTTTCGTAGTTTTCCGATTCGTGCAAACTCTCGATCATGTTCCGGTAGGTTTGCTGGAACTCCTCCACCTTATCAGGACGAATCCCCGAATTGTTCAGTTCCGATATGGTAGGTTTCTTCCCGAATTCGCGCATGATGAAATCATGTGTTCGGGCAACGCTGTTGCGGTTATGAAGCACGGCATTGAATTCTACATATCGGGTAAAATAGTCCGGATATTTCGCCTGTAGGTCCTTTACGTTTTTATAGACCCGATCGAACGAATTCTTCCCGTCATGAGTTACCCTGTAACTTTGTCCGTATTTATCGCCATCGAGACTGATCAACAAGTGAAAACGCTTCTCGACAAGATAGTCCGTATAGCGATCGAGCAACATGGCGTTGGTCGTCATCGAAAAGTTGAAATTTCTATGCACATCGAGTTTTTCGACATAATCGACCATGCGCGTGATGAAATCCATGTTCATCAACGGTTCTCCGCCATAAAAACTGAGATAAGTTCGCGGTGCGGCAGAATGTGCTGGACGTGTGCGCCACAAAGACACGAGATAATCGAGAAGGATCCTGCCTTGTTCGAATGCCAGAAATTTCGTTTCGCGTTTGTCGTACCCGAAATATAAGTCGCCGTACCCGCAATACTTGCATTGCAGGTTACATGCATCGGTAACCTCAAAGGTTAATTGACGTAAATTAATCAATGAAGATAGAACTTCATCACGCGTAATACGTCGATCATTCAAAATTCGCCGATTATCCATACTCGTGCTCACATTTAATAAATTCCACCCGGTACTGTACACCGTATCCGAACTCATATCCGATACTTTCGCAACCCTTCAGAGGATCTGAATCGTATAGATAGCCATTAGCCCACAACAAATATATACAAAAAACATTTTAGATTCAATTTATTTATCTAAAAAAATGAGTGAAAATATTTCCGGAATATGATTTCGCTCGTATTTTACCGCTTACCAGTGAATTTGAGTTGCCGAGCAAAAAAATATAGACTTATTGGATATGTGTTAAAATAAATATTATATATTTGTATATACAAAACAACGTTATGCATAATACGAATATCAATATAGGGGTTTAATCCATCATCAACATTCATATGAAGAGCTTCAAAATCGACTACGCAGCGTGTAAAACGAGCCCGGGCGGCAACATTATGGCGAAGATTGAAAATTTTCAATCGCATTTCAAAGAGCATGAAAGAATGGGGCTGAATATATATGCCCGATCCCCCATGATTTCCGCATGTGATCGAGAAGTCGAAATTTTGGACAGGCATACCGGTCAGGTAAACAAGATGCTGATGTTCGGCTCTAACAGCTATCTGAATGCAACGATTTGCCCGGCGGCGGTCAAGAAAGCTGCCGAAGTAATCCAGCAATGCGGCATAGGTACGGGCGGAGTACCTTTGTTGAGCGGAACATCGGATTATCAGAATAAATTGGAGAAAGAAATTTCGCAATTGCTCGGATTTGACGATACGATCTTGTTTTCCTCCGGCTTCACGGCCAATATTGGAGCCTTGGTAGGTTTGGTCGGTTCGAATAATTTATTGGTATTCGATAAGCTGAACCACGCGAGCCTCATCGACGGAGCATTGATGTCGGGAGCGAAAATGACACGCTACCTTCATAGCGATATGCGCTCTCTGGAAAAGATTCTTTCGCAGAATGCGGAACAATATCCATACGGAATCATGATTGTTACCGATGGCGTATTCAGCATGGACGGAGACCTTGCGAATCTGCCGGAATTGCTGCGCCTTGCAAAGAAATACAATGCGCTCTTATTGATCGACGATGCACATGCGACAGGTATTATCGGGGACGGGGGCGCCGGCACCTTGAGTCATTTCGGTATCACAGAGCGTGATAACATCATCGTGACCGGCACCTTGAGCAAGGCGATCGGGACAGTCGGCGGATTCATCACGGCAAGTCAGAAAATCATCGATTACCTGAGAGTTTATGCACGGAGCAACATGTACTCGACGGCCCTTCCTCAAAGTGTATGCGCTGCCGCATACGAAGTGTTGCAGGATTTCAAGAGACATCCGGAACGAAGAGAAGCGCTCGACCGGAATCATAATTATGTACGTTCACGATTGAATGAGATGGGATTCAATACATTACATTCTGTTACACCCATCATTCCCGTAATCATAGGCGATGAGTATGTGCTGACTAATCTGATAAAAGATATTTACGACCGGGGAATATTTGTAAATGCGATCTTCCCGCCGGTCGTTCCGCCCAAGATGTGTCGTATCCGAATCGGCGTGATGTCATGCCACACTCAAGAAGATTGCGATCGCTTGCTCAATGTCTTTTACGAAACAGGTAAAAAATACGGGATTATCTAAACTCGACTACCCACCATCGAAGCAGCCATGATATAACGACGAATAAAAGAGAGAACGAGAACTGAATTCCCGTCTCTCTTTTGTTACATCCTTATCATTGATCTAAACTGTAGGAAGAGCAAGAATGTTCGATGCGGTCTTGATTGCAATTAACCGCAAACAGAAATAAATTCTTGCCATGCCATCCATTTTTCACTATTTTTGAGGCGGAATTATACATACATTCATTATAACTATAAATCGGATTATACAAAATGGCAGGGAGGGTGAGACGCACGAATGCTGAAATAGACAATGCCGTCATGACCGAACTCGAGAAATTGGTCGTCCGAAACGGATTCGACAAAGTGCTTGTAACGGAACTGATGGCCAATGCCAGTTTGGAGCCTCCCGTCTTTTATAGACGCTATGGCTCTATCGACAATCTTTATGACAAGTTGGCCCAAAGATACGACTTCTGGATCAACGACACGATCAAGATGTCGGAGCTAAGCAATTTGAGCCCCAAGTCGTTTTTTGCGAAAACACTGAAGACACTATACAAAGAGTTATGCAATAATGCCGTCATGCAGAAGTTATTGCTCTGGGAAATGTCTACGGATAATGATACGACCAGAAGAACGGCTCAGATAAGAGATCTGATGAACCTGAATCTGGTCGAATATTACGATGTCCTGTTCAAGTCTGCCCATATCAATATCCGCGGCGTTATTGCCCTGCTGATTTCGGGTGTCTATTATTTGATCTTGCACAGGGAGCGAGCCCCTTTTTGTAAGATCGATTTTAACACCCCCGAAGGTGAAGCGGCCTTTTCGGAAGCAGTGGATATATTGGTCGGGATGTTGTTCGACCGAATCGAGGGGCACAACCAAAAGCGGGAGAGTTACGAACGTATGATCAAAGATGGAATCAGCAAGAAAAAGGCTTGCCAATACTTGGGGGTCGGCGTCAACGAATTCGATTGAATTTTCTATGGCATGCCGGAGAAGTGGCCTCGCGTGTTCCGTTTTTCAACGGATCGAATATGTTTCAATATTTTAGTATCAGATGCTTCCCGTGGATTTTTTCTTCATATGCCATTGAAATTTTACCCGTGATGTAGCAGGAGGGAAGCATTCGGCTTTCAGATCATACGACTGATAACCGTGCAAACAATCCACATCGAACGAATTTGTATTCGCTCGATCGTCGTATCATCGGCGGCGGTTTCTGGCGAGACGGCTAATCGGAGTCGCTTCGAATTCCCGGGAGATTTGTATACACGACGCACAAGGCGCAGATGATCGGCAACGATGAAGTACATATTCCCATAACAAATTTCCTCTGCCACAGCCTTCTTTCGTAATAATAATACAGATTTGCGAGAATCCGGGTTGAACCGCTCATCGGCATATGTGATGGCTATCTGCGCATTTGCGGCAAGAGTCGAAGAAAATATAAGTATTTCGTCCGCTGGAAGAACCGGCGGGAATAACATCGTTTCATAATTGTTATAGAGCGGAATACGGACAATGTTATCGTGAAGAGTTTCTTGAGAATCGTTGTCGCCGTAAATAAGCCAGTCGATAGAATATCGCGGAAATTTCTGATGAATGATATTTGCCATATTCTTGCTGATCCCGCATTTTCCGCGCAAGATCTGATAGAGATTTTCCGGACGCTGAAACCCTATATGACGAGATAGTGCGTATGTACTCATCCCTGCATTTTCTATGACTATTTTCAATCGCTCCGCGGGAGTGCTATTGGATTTTGCCGGCATACGTTATAGAACAACGAATTAAAAAAATAAGAAAGCACGAACCCGACATTGTCCAGATCCGAGGTATCGCCAAACACCCACTTACGGAACAAGTCAAGCTCGTGCCGCACGATAATAGTGCAATACACGAGCCCAGCTTGTCTATTCCCGTAAGTTGAAGTTGGCGATTTTCAGATCTGGAATAAACAGCTAAAAGCTATCTTATGTCAATTCTTTCGTCTTTCCGGTTCTTGTATAATTATTTAGTGAAACAAAGGTAGTAAAGAATTTTGGAAAATCACTCGATTCGGATATATTCCGAGTATCGGATATCGACATATGGGTTATCCCCGGCTATGGTCTGGTGTATGGCTTTCACTCTACGCCAGAACCACCAGCCCTTATATTCGACCCACACGGCCTGCCGCAGCGTTACAGGCACACGGATTTTACCTTTCAGACGTCCGTTCTCGATAAGCCCCGCCAGTTGGATATGAGGCGTTATCATCTCCACTTTCTGACGTAATATCGGTACGGTATCCCGTATGACCACCGTATCGCGTACCACTGCATCTATCGGCCCGGTAATCTCGATTTCGTGGCGCGCCGCAGCTTCGAGGTTTTTGACTTTCACGCCGAGTCTTCGGATTTTCTCGGCATCCTCAGCCCGCAGGCGTTTGTAGTCGTCGGTCTGCAGCAGGCGGTAGTCATCGCCCATACCGAGGCAGGCGTTGCGGATCTTTTCGGCCGTGACATACGAATTCCGATCGCAGAGGCTTGCCCTTGATATTTTTCAGCTTTTTGTTGATGTGCTGGGCTTCGAGGCTTTTGCCGGCCGCTTTGGTTAGCCTTGGCATCCCAGAGTGAGGCGCGAACGGAGAGTTTGCAGCTGAACTACAACATCGTACCGTTGATCGTGATACCGAACCATAATGGAGACCTGACCGTATTTTTCCGATTGCCTTTTCACGTAGAAAAGGACTTGGAAAGTGCTGCGTAGCATGATAACTCGAACGCTGAGGTTTTTTAAACGTTAAGTCAAGTTATTTGTTATGCAAAAATTCGAAGCAGAAAGCTGAAAACTAATATTTTGTGGCGAACAAAACATATCTTTCAGGTAGCGGATAAGTAACTGAACTTACCATTAAACCTGCCCGAGTTTGCGGCTTCTATTACTCTAAGCAGATGCAAAACAAAGAACTAATATACTGTAAATAAAACACTTGTTGTTTTTCTGCACTCTCGTTATCTTACTAAACCCTGACCGAGATAGGGATGTATCAAAAATCTGCGTTTTGACACAATTCCGTCTCTTTATGCTCCTTGCTCCGGCGGCAGCAGTTTGCTCAGTACGGGGTCTTTGCGTAGGCGGTCGAGTTCCTTATCGACGATCTCCGCGGCTTCGGCCTTGATGCGGTCGTAATTCTCCTTGATCGTTTCCTGCATGCGATCTACGCCGTTCTCGTCCGTGAAATCGGTAATTATGGGTATCTTCACGTAGCGGGCCGTCTCGGCCTTGACCTTCGCGCTGTCCACGACGATTTCGGCGTGGAATATCTTCTGCTCGATAGGCTGCTCGAAGCTGTCGGCCACGGCCCCGACGAACATCCCCTGCGTGAGCGTCGAGATCTTCGAGGCCGGGATCAGGCTGTCCATCTGCGTCGATATGGAGGTCGATTTGTCGTTGCGGTTAATCGTCATGGACTGTCGCTTTTGCAGCACCTTGCCGAACCGCTCCGAGAGCATCTTGGCCGTTTCGCCCACTACCTGTCCGGAGAAGATGTTGCCGACGGTGTTCATCACCACGGCGGCCTCCTTGTCGCCGTAGTCGCGTTTGAGCTGGCTGAAGTCTTGGAATCCGAGCAGCACGGCTACCTTGTTGCTCCGGGCCGTGGCGATCAGGTTGTCGAGGCCCTTGAAGTAGATCGTCGGCAGCTCGTCGATGATGACCGACGATTTGAGCTGCCCCTTCTTGTTGATGAGCTTCACGATACGGCTGTTGTACAGACCGAGGGCTGCGCCGTAAATGTTCTGCCGGTCGGGGTTATTGCCCACCGCCAGCACCTTCGGATCGTTCGGATTGTTGATGTCGAGCGTGAAGTCGTCGCCCGACATGACCCAGTAGAGCTGCGGGGAGATCATGCGCGAGAGCGGGATTTTGGCCGAGGCAATCTGGCCCTGCAACTGGTCTTGCGCCCCGCCGAGCCACGCATCCATGAACGGACTTAAATAATTTTCCAACTCCGGATAACTCGTCAGAATCGGGAAGATATCCTCGTAGCGTTTGTTCAGAAACTCGATGGCGTGCGGAAAAGTGCAGTACTTTCCCCCGTCGTAAATACGCAAGAACCAGATCACGGCGGCGAAGAGGATGATCGGGCTTTCGACGAAGAAATCGCCCTGCTTCTGCACCCATGTCTTGTTCAGGTTCAGCATGATGGTATAGGCGCTCTCGTAGGCGTCCGAGATGTCGTTCATAAAGGAGGGGTTGATCGGGTTGCAGCGGTGCGAGCGGCGCGGGTCGTCGAAATTGATGACGTAAAAGGTCGGTACCTTCTTGTAGCCTTCTTGGTGCATCAGCAGGTGGTTGTAGGCGATCTCCGCGAGGTCGGGAAACTTGAAATCGTAAACATACATCGTGTACCCCTTTTCGATCTGCTGTTTGATGAATTGATTGACAACAGCGTAGCTCTTGCCCGACCCCGGGACGCCGACGCAGATACAAGCTCTCTGCGGCACTACGACGTTGGCGAAGCCGTTGTGCCACCGCTTGTTATAATAGAACCGCGTCGGTAGGTTCACCGAGTATTCGTTCTCGACGAGTTGCGTCTCCTGCATGAACGATTCGTTCTCGTTGTTGAAAGGGTCGTCCATCATGTTGTTCTTCAACAGTCGGCTCATCCACACGCCGCCCATCAACAGACAGATATATCCGGCCGATAGCGTCAGGATGTAGAACCCCACGACGGCGGACTGCGGCAGCGGCAGGTCGAGCAGCCACCAGTTGAAAAAGAAGAGCACGAAGCCGGCCGCGAGTGCTGCGAGGATCTTGTTCCATGTGATCTTCTCCTCCTTGACCCCTTTGGTGCCGAGGCACGAGAGGCCGAGAAAGAGCACGGCGAAAAGTTTGGTGTAGAGTATGCTGCCGAACAGCCCCGCCGTGCGGTCGAAGCCGAGCAGAATCCTGTCTATCATGCCTATATTGACGTCCCACGCCAAAATCTGCCCGTAGCAGTACCAGTAGATGTGGATTACCACGAATAAAATACTCAGGGCCCGCATGAAGTCCATGACCTTGGCCAAACCCCTCAGATCGTCCTCCTGTGACATATTCGCATCGTTATTAAATAGTTCTGCTGCGAATTTAAGACGACGCGGACTGCGGACGACGGGGCAGTGCCGCTGTGGCGGTCGTCGGCATCGGTGTGGCAGCCGTTGGCACGGGGAACGGACATGGCGCTGCGAACTGGCGGGAAAAAGAGTATCTTTGCACTGCTGATTGGAATTATGGCGAAGTTGACGATCGAAACCGGACAATGCGACCGGATATTGCGGCGGGCGGTCGAGGCAGACCCTTCGGCTTTCTATGTCGGGGCGGATGGCCGTGCCGTAACGGGAGGCCGTCTGACAGCCGAGGCGGCAGAGGGCGTGGTAACGATCCGCAGCAACCGGTTATCGGAAAAGGAACTGCGCAGAATCTTCGCGGCGTTCCTGCCCGAAGCGCAACCGGAATGAATCATAATGAACCTATAAACGATAAGAATATGAATTATATTCGACGTCGGAGAGTGTAAACATGAAATCTTCGCCTTCGAATCGTTCAATGTTCCTGCGCACGGCCTGTTTCAAAACGCGCGTTTCCACTTGGTAGAGCGCCGCAAGGTCGAAATCGAGCATCACGCGCTGGCCGCGGATTTCGTAGATTTTGCTCTGGATCGTAGTGAGTTCTTCCATCGGTTCAGGTCAAAATGAACGGCTATTCCTCTTCTTTCGGGAGTTTGAACCCGATGGGCCGAGGCTGTTTGCGGGCCTCGGGCACTTTGACCGACAGGGCCGCGATGGCTTCGTAGATGTTGTCCAGCTCCCTGCGCATGTCTTCCGAAAGGTCGTTCACCGCCTCGGCATTGTCCTCGTCCGCCCGCTCCAGCAGAGCCAGCTTCGCCCGGATTTCAGCCAATTCCGAAGTAACGGTTGTAGCTGTCGTAATATAATTGCGCATGGCGACAAATGCTTTCATAATAGAGATACTTACTTGTATTGCCATTCCACTGCGCAATACCGCAGAAAGCATCGCAACTCCCTGTTCGGTAAAAGCATAAGGTAGGGATGTCTTCGGCCGCTTCACTCTGGATGTCGTCACAAATTGTGATGACATATTTTTCCATTCAATTTCGGAAATGCGGAACATGAACTCTTCCGGAAATCGTTCGATGTTACGTTTTACGGCCTGATTCAATGCACTGGTCGTAACTTGGTAGAGCGCCGCAAGGTCGAAGTCGAGCATCACGCGCTGGCCGCGTATTTCGTAGATTTTGCTCTGGATCGTAGCGAGTTCTTCCATCGGTTCGGGTCAAAATGAACGACTATTCCTCTTCTTTCGGGAGTTTGAACCCGATGGGCCGGGGCTGTTTGCGGGCCTCGGGCACTTTGACCGACAGAGCCGCGATGGCCTCGTAGATGTTGTCCAGCTCCCTGCGCATGTCTTCCGATAGGTCGTTCACCGCCTCGGCATTGTCCTCGTCCGCCCGCTCCAGCAGAGCCAGTTTCGCACGGATTTCGGACAGCTCGGCCGTGATGGTCGAAGTCGTCGTAATGTAGTTGCGCATGGCAACGAAGGCATCCATAATCCGGATACTGACTTGTATAGCCGTCGGACTGCGTAAAACAGCCGAAAGCATGGAAACTCCCTGCTCGGTGAAAGCATGAGGACATTTACGTGTGCCGCCCCAACTTGATGTTCCATTTTGGAATATCAAAAATTCCTGTTCTGTCAGTTGAAACATGAACCGTTCCGGAAAACGTTCGATATTTCGCTTTACAGCTTTATTCAGGTTGCCGGTCGTAACGCCGTACAGTTCGGCCAAATCGCGGTCGAGCATCACGCGCTGGCCGCGTATTTCGTAGATTTTGCTCTGGATCGTAGTGAGTTCTTCCATCGGTTCGGGGCTGGCAGGTATGTGTTTTATTTCTCGATTTGGCTGTCGTAATAATCAAACCGCTCTTTGCAGACTCGTTCGACGGTTTGTTTCAGCAATTTGATTTTCGGAACAAGGGCATCGATTTCTTCTTTCGTAACGACGAAATTGTCGTTATACCGAGCTTCGACATAGGCTTTGCATAGCTGGTCGAAAACATGCCGCTCTTGTTTCGTTTTGCAGGGAAAAATATTGACCAGTTCCAGCGTATGACATTTGCACTTTTCCAGTAGAAAATCGAGATCGTGCTCTTTATATCTATAAAGGATAAATACTAAGGGAATGGATTTTAGTAAATATTCGGTCGCTTGGTGCAGGAAAAAAGAAGAATGAGTATATTTTTTATTCTCGATATTTCTGATGGCATCTTCCCAATAATCAAGAGCTTTTTGTAAACTGCCTTGATAATAGCGTTCTGCTAATTGCTTAATCTCCGTATAATTCAAATCCCGGGGAGTAGCCAGTTCGCAATCGCCGGAATCGTACAACGCAATTCCCTCGTTTATCGCATCGACGTAGAAATAATGACCTTGCGACAACGCATTGTTCAACTTGGAGATACTCTCGCTGACAAGCTGTACTTTAGTAACATCGTTTGCATCTTTACCCTCGGCAAATCGGCTGCGGATACGCATTTCCACGGTTCCTTCCCGTTCGCCCAGTCGCTTGCGGGTTATCACCATAATATCATAATCGCTGTGGTATTCGGTCGTTTCTCCGTTAGGCCCGATCTGAATGTCGTGTATCACGTAGTTGCCTTTAGCGTAGCTGCCGTAAAGAATAATCATCACGACATCCTTTATTTCCTCACGGATCAGTCCTACCAATTCGTGAAGATCGCATTGGATATATTCGGGCAGAAAATCAATGGATTTCTTCATACCCACAAAATTAGCAAGATTTTTCCAAAAACACACGCCCGAATAGTGTACAAAAGAATATTTTACCTATATTTGTCCACAAGTCTGAAAAGCATACATTGCAGTGTTGGTTGTATTGGGTCGGCACAAGCCGTCCGGGAACGAATAACTGCAAGAACAATGCAAACGATTAGTAGCTTTCAGAACTCGGCATAGCCGACGGACATAACTATAAAGGGTAAACAACTCTTTATACCTCATTGCAAACTTGGGCCCCTCTTCGGAGGTTGTTTAATCTGGGTATAAATGTTGTCAGTCCTTGTTATGTCCCGCATATTTTTTTGCGGGACACGACAGGGGCGCAGGACAGCTTCCAGATTAAGGTTCCCAAGACCTGCAATGAGGGGCTGACACCGCGCCCCCTTTTTATTTCTGCGGGCGCATCATCCACTAACCCGAAACCGTCATGCGCCGCCATTTGCCGAATACATTACCTCATACGGATTGCACCCGCCGAACGACCGCCGGCGGGCGGAATCGGTATGCGCGTATCGGCCGCGGCATTGCAAACGCTCCGGGTGCGGGACAAATGAATTCTTCACGTCGACGTTGCGTCACCGATTTATCCCTCGACGGTTCCGCACCCGTTTTCTCTATTGTATGGCTTACCACAGGCTCGAACGACGCCTCCGCCGCACCGGACTGTGCGGCGGAGTTCGGGCGCAGGAGCCATGCGACACCGACCGCACGACCTTTCAGCCGGTTGGCGAAATGTGGAGACCCCTTTGGGGGCGGACGCTTCCGCCGTGCCGTCGTGTACGGCGGAGCGTCCGTTTTTTCGAATCGGAGAACAGCCGCCCCGATATACGGTTCAGTCCCGCATCTGCGCCGTACAGCTATCGTCCCGGCTGCGAACGACCATACCCCCTCGGGAACCGGCATGACCGGTACGAATCCGGAAAATCCTGTTCCCGAAACCATGTTACGACCCATGAATCCCGACTTTACGACCGTTCTGACCGCTTCCCACGACGCCAATGGGTGCGCAGGCCGTATCGTCTCGCGCGGTCGTAACACCCATGCGGCCGCCCGCCGGCCGCGCCGGATTCGCGGAGCATCCGAAGAGCCGAACCACCTTGCTCCGCACGAGGACAGGCCGTCCGCCACAGAGGCGTCACCAAGCAATGATCGGATGCGCCTGTCCTCCATTTTTCACAGGATCGTTGCATACGACGACACGCAATCTCTGAATCTGGAAGTAACACCTTTTATATCGGGTGTGTCGTCTGCAACATCCTGTTTTGAGTTCGAAGACAAGAAGAACGGACGGATCGGACGTCCGTCGATGCACGTGGGCACGCACGTCGGCCCGATGCCCTTTTCGGGTGCCGTCCTCTCTTGTCTTTCACATACGACGGCTTCGAATGCTGCATCTCCGTCCGTCCGGCGGCCGGATGGATCGGCGAACGCCTGCGAAGCCGTCGTTCGGCATGGAACCGACTTGGGGACAAGTACATTGTCAGGATCGCGGCGAATGCCGCGGTCAACGCCACCGGGGTCGGTTCCTTCTTCTGGCGGTCGTTCGCCGAACCGCCGCGGGGGAATGGCCCGGCATCCATAGGCGGAGCCGACGAGTGAGTCATCGACCGTTCCGGAGCCGTTCCCCCCTTTTTTTCCAATCGGGTCTGCCACCGATCCAAACAAGGCAGAAGCAAGTTTTATCTTGGTTTTAATTATTTTTAGGTTGCCGGAGCGTCGTGAGACGTTCCGGTTTTTTGCGATGTGCCGTACCGCCGGGGGGGGGCCGTCCGGCACTTCGGGACACTTCCCGACGATATTCCCCCGGCAGGCCGGAGACCGCCGGGGAAAGCCCCTCCTTCCCCCGGCCGCTTTTCCAGCCGCTACCGCCGCTCCAGTACGACGATCCCGGCCCGGGCGGTCGTCCGCGCGAACGCCTCCCGCATCGCCGCTTGGTTCGGAGAAGGAATAAACAGTCCGATCGAGACACCGATAACCGATGAAATGAGAAAGCCTTGCAAGGATAAAATGCAAGGCTTTCTCGTTTATAGTTTGATTTTCTTGGATGGAAAATCATTGTCCGTGCGGGGCGGAACGCTGCCGATAACGATACGACCTCCGGAGGCATCGGCGATCTGCCGCAGGCGTGCGGGAATATGCCGTTGCAGGTCATCGGCGATAGGCGTTTCCCGTCGCGCGTCCTTCTCCTGCTGCTGTTCTTGCTGCTCTCCGGCCTCTTCGCCGTCACGGTCGCTACCTACGGGTTTGAGCGCGAGTTGTATCTGCCGGTCGAGCTGTTCCATCCGCTTTTTGTGCCGTGAAATCGGCTTATTGATTATTTAGAATTAAATTATTATATTTGCAATAATATAAAGTCAAATAACATTTGAATGTCATGCAAACTGTCAGAAACCCTTTCATTGTCAGTGGTTACGTTTCCGCAGACTACTTTTGCGACCGGAAGGCTGAAACCGCAGAACTTACGGGCGCACTCGTGAACGGGCGCAATATAGTAATCGTATCGCCCCGACGTATGGGAAAGACAGGGCTGATCGAACACTGTTTCCATCAAAAAGAGATAGCGCAAGGCTATTACACGTTCTTCGTGGATATTTACGCTACCGGATCGCTCAAAGAGTTGGTATTCATGCTCGGCAAACATATTTTCGATACGTTGAAGCCCAAAGGAAGGAAATTCGTCGAGGGATTCTTTGCTGCGATCGGTTCTCTGCGCCCGGCTTTCAAACTCGACGCGGTATCAGGGGAACCGGTATTCGACATCGGTATCGGGGAGATACGCAAGCCAGAGGTATCGCTGGAGGAACTTTTCGCGTATCTCGAAGCGGCGGACAAACCCTGTCTGGTGGCCATCGACGAGCTCCAGCAAATCGCCCGTTATCCGGAAAAAAATGTGGAAGCCGTACTGCGTACGCATATACAGAAATGTACCAACACGAACTTCGTTTTTGCCGGAAGCCAGCGCCACATGATGCAGAATATTTTCTTCTCTGCTTCCCGGCCGTTCTACCAGAGTGCTTCGTTCCTGAACCTCGGCCCCATCGAGGAGAGAGCCTATCACAAATTCGTAAGGGAGCATTTCGAACAGACCGGTAAAAGGATTTCCGACGAGTGCATTGCTCGTATTTACGGACTGTTCGAAGGTCATACGTGGTATATGCAAACTTTGCTGAACCGCCTCTATGAACAAGCGGTTCCCGGTGAAACGATAATACCCGAAGAGGCGAATAGCGTCCTTCATGCCACCGTGGATGCACAGCAGAGCGTTTACCAGAGCATGGTCGCCATGCTCTCCGAGCGGCAGAAGGAACTGTTGTTCGCTGTCGGCAAGGAAAGACGGGCAACCGAAATTACCTCGGCGGATTTCATCACAAGGCACGGACTTTACTCTTCCAGCAGCGTACAGTCGGCAGCCCGGCAATTGCTTGACAAGGAGTTGCTTACCAAAGACGGGAACATATATCAGGTATATGACCGCTTTTTCGGATTATGGATCGCCCAGACTTACGGTACGGGATATTGCCTCTGAGTTCGGCCGATTTGCAAGATAGAAAGTAAAAGTAGGGGACGCACGTTTAATTATAAAACTATTAAAATGATACGCGGAAATTTAATAGCTTCTATTGCCGTATTTACAAATCTATACGATGCGGAACACGATATATATTCGGTTTTAGCCCGGTTCGTAACGGCAACTATCAATCAAAAAAATATGTGGTCGTTCGATATAATGACGCTTCGTAATCGGTTAAGGGAATGTTTTGAAATTGACGTATATGAAAGTGTCCTGAAAACGGTCATACGAAATCGCCTGAAAGATTCTATCACGAGTACCAATGGGGAATACCATGCAAAACCCTCGGCCGAGGCATTGAAAGATTTCGACAGGCAACTGTCGGCGCAGGATACGAAGTATAGGCCCGTATTTGATGCTTTGATAGCATATTACAGAAGCTCGACTTCTCAACATATACAAGACCAAGATATTATCGAGGGTTTTACGAAATTTCTTTTGACGGATTCCAGTCAGGATACCGGGCACATATTTTCCCGCTTTATGCTTTCCAAAGAAAGCGATAAGGAATTCGTAGAATGTCTGAACGAGATTAAGGAGGGTTTTATTATCATTTCCGGACTGAAAGACATTACCGAATCGACAGATCTAAATACGATAGGCAGCTGGACGACTCAACTGACGATCTATCTTGATACGGAAGAATTATTCAGTGTATATGGATACAACGGCGATTTACACAGCCGTATTCTGAACGATTTTCTCTCTCTGGTACGGGAAGCGAACAAAAGAAAGAAGTATATACAACTGAAATACTTGGACGAAACGAAGAACGTGATCGACGGATATTTCAAACAGGCTGAAAGAATCATAAACAAATTGGATAGACCCGACGGTAAGCCTGCCATGAATACCATATTGAGCCGATGCCAGGACAAAGGAGACGTGCTGGAAGAACGGGGAAAATTCTATGCTTTTTTACAAGCTTCGGATATAGAATACGACGAAAGGTCTATTTGTGTCGATGATATGAACGGTAATCTTCAAACGACAGACAATCTCGACGCAATTCAGACCGATGCGGCATCGTCTTCTTTGACGATCTCCGAGGAGGATATAGTCAAATACCTGCGGATTTTTTCCATAATCAACGGTAAACGCCGCTCCATTCACAAATCAAGTTTCGAAAAGTGCCAGTGCGTTCTGCTTTCGGAAAGTAGTATTCCAAAATTCATATCCCGTCATTCTTCCATACGCGAAGGAACGAATTTTACTTACTCGACGACGATGGATTATGCCATATCCCGACTATGGTTCCGGTTGCATAAAGGTATTATGAGGAATCAAACACCCGCATCGCTGGACGTTATGAACAGAGTGAAACTCGTTATGACCTCTTTGCTACATCGTTCCGTTGTGGATAAATACGACGAATTGAGAACAAAATCATACGATGATGATACTCGAATCCATATATATAATGAAATTCGGGCGTATGAAATGCATCCTGAAGATATTACCGATGCGAATATTGATGATATCGTCGGTTTTATCGAAATCAAGGATGTGGAAACTTTACGAAGGGAAAAAGCGGAATTACAGGAACAGGCAAGTCGAGGCAATATCGCTATTATGGAGTTGCAAAAGATGAAACGAAAACAGCGACAAGATGTTAAAGATAAAGTCAAACGGAAAGTACGGAACTGTATAAAGAGATTTTACCTGTTATGTGTATTGATTTGCGGAAGTTTAGGATTTGGTATTTATTACGTTGTTTCTCGGATATGCTCCTCGCATGATACTTTATTGTCCGTTCTGTCATTTGTGATAGGTTGTATCGTTCTGCCTGCATTGGGATACATACCGAGTATTCGAAAAAAAATCGCATCGTTGCAAAAACGTATAATCCGTCGCAAAGGCAAATCTTTATTCCATAAATATAGATAAAAAATAACGTCGATTCCCGACCGTTTGCAGCGATCGACTATGGGAAAAGCAAATTCATACGGGAATGAAAAGAGCCGCTGTGGCATGCGGCTCTTTTCATTATAATTTCTTTTTGGATGTTGTAGGATTATTGTCCGTGCGGGGCGGAACGCTGCCGATGACGATACGACCTCCGGAGGCATCGGCGATCTGCCGCAGACGTGCGGGAATATGCCGTTGCAGGTCATCGGCGACAGGTGTTTCCCGTCGTGCGTCCTTCTCCTGCTGCTGTTCCTGCTGCTCTCCGGCCTCTTCGCCGTCACGGTCGCTACCTACGGGTTTGAGCGCAAGTTGTATCTGCCGGTCGAGCTGTTCCATCTCCTTTTTCAAAGCCGCGAGGTCGGCTTCTTTGCGCCATGTGCCCTCGATGATCTGCCGGAGCTGGGGCACGTCCTTTTCCAGCGAGGTGCGCTCCTTGCGGAATTTCTCCAGCGTCGGTTCGATCGTGCCCAGCGCATGCAGGGGGTTGAGCGCCGCCGTGCGAGGGTCTCCGGCCAGATTGCCGTAGTTGTACTGGTAGAGGTATTCTCCCTCTCCCCGCACGTAAAAGCGGTTGCGAATGGTCTCGAAATCCTCCTTCATGCTCTTTTCGCTCTTGACGATGATTTCGAACCCGTAGATGGAGCCGATCCGTTTCTCACCCGTTCCTGTATCGACGGTTTTTGCGATATGGTTCAGTTGTTTGCCGATGAACTGCGGATCGTTGCTCTCCGCCCCGTCCAGCGTGATACGGTTGCGATACGATCCGTCCTCGTTGAGTTCCGCACGGCTCCTGAAAGCTTCGAGGTCTTTTTCGATGCGTCCGATCCTTTCGTCGAGTTCCCCGATTTTTCCGAGCGTATATTCCAGCTGGCTGCGGCTCGACGACTTGCCGCGGACGAACGCCTGACGCTCGCTCTCCAGCCCCGCGATCTTCTTTTCGAGGCGGGCCTTTTCCAGCAAGTCGGTGTTGCCCGACAGCACAGCGACGTATTCCGAGAAGTTCATGCCGCTGCCTTCGTCCATGCCGCCTTCGTCGATGGTACGCACGCCCATACGGTTCTGTTTGAGCTGGCGGATGAACAGCTGCTTGTTGTGCAGCAGCCCGAACTTGTAGGCGTCGAGCGACTTTTCGACGGCGTAGATCAGCACGTCCACCGTGTTGTCGGCGTAGAGTTTGGCTATCTCGTTGCCTTTGCGGATGCCGCGTCCTTCGCGCTGCTCCAAGTCCGAGGGCCGCCACGGACTGTCGAGGTGGTGGATCGCCACGCACCGCCTCTGGGCGTTCACGCCTGTACCCAGCATGTCGGTCGAGCCGAACAATACGCGGATGCGTCCGGTGTTCATCTCTTCGATCATCTTCTTGCGTTTGCCCTCGCTGCCGGCTGCCTCTTGTATGAAACGAACCTCGGAAGCCGGAATACCGTGGTCTTCGACCAGCTTGCGCTTGATCTCGGCGTACACGTTCCACTCGTCTCCCGGCTTCCATGTTCCCAGATCGGAGAAGACGAACTGCGTACCCTTATGCTGGTCGTACTTACGGTAATAGTGCGCGATCTGCGCGGCGCAGTGGTTCGCCTTGTTGTCCGCATGATCGCCGTACAGCTCCGGGTCGATCATACGCATATCGAGCGACATTTTACGGGCGTAGTCCGTAGCGATCAGCATTTTGGCCTTCTCCTCGCTTTCCGTGAGGGGTGCCCGTCCCAACACCGTGGCGTCGCCCGTCTTGGCGAAATGCACCAGCTTGTCGATAAACGCCTGCTGGTCGGGCGTGGGCGGGATGTTATGCAGTATCTCGTTTTTGTGCGGTCGGTCGATACCGATGTCCTCGGCCGTGCGGAAATCCGTAATTTCCGAATAAAAAGCCGCCAGCTCCGGAACCTTGATGAAATAGCGGAACCGTTCCTTCTGCACGATCTGGTTGGTGACCGAAAATTCGTAATCGACGCTCTTTTTGGCGAATACGGCGGCCCATGCGTCGAAGGTGCGGATGTTCTGTCTTTCGAGCGCCTGCGGACGCAGGTATTTGAACAGCAGATACAACTCCGTGAGGGAGTTGGAAATGGTCGTCCCCGACAGAAATGTCGCCCCCAGATCGCGCCCCGTGCGTTCCTGTATGGTTCTGAGAGCAAAGAGCATGTTAAGCGCCCGCTGGCTCCCGTCGGGGTTGCCGAGGCCCGCTACGCGGTCGTGCCGCGTGTTGAACATCAGATTCTTGAATTTGTGCGATTCATCTACGTAGAGGTGGTCGATACCCATACGGCGGAAGTCCACCGCATCGTCCCTGCGATGGTCGAGGGCGTACTGCGCCTTTTGCAGTTTGGCCTCCAGATTGTGCTGGCGCTTGAGGCAGCCGGTCAGCATACGTTTCGACACGTTTTTACCTTGTGCCTTGAGCAGCATGAGATTCTGCATCACGCTGTCGAGTTCCGCCCGCAAAATCTCCTGCTGGACTTCGGGCGACTGCGGGATCATGCCGAACTGCTCGTGCGAGAGGATCACCGCATCCCAGTCGTTGTTCTTGATCTGCCGGAATATCTGTTCGCGCTTCTTCGGCGTGAAATCCTCACGGCCCGGATAGAGCACGCGAGCCATCGGGTACGCTGTGCAGAACGTCTTGGCTATCTCGTGGATATTGGCCTTCAAACCCGTAATCATCGGTTTGTTCACCAGTCCGATGCGTTTTTTCTCGTAGGTTCCGCAGCACATGATCAGGGTCTTGCCGCCGCCGACCTCATGATCCACGATGCCGCCGCCCAGCAGAATATCCATCCAAATAGCGTCTTTCTGGCTCGGATAGAGGTCTTCGATACCTAACGCCTTGCGGTCGAGGCCGGGAAAGGTCAGGTGCGAGCCGTCGTACTTCGGACGCACGAAACAGTTGAACTTGCGGTTATACATGTCGGCCAGACGCTCCTTGAAGTCGGCGGACTGGTCGCACAGCCAGTCCGTGAAACCGCTGCGGATCTCGTCGATCTTGATGTTGGCCTGCTGTATCTTCTCCCCGTCGCGTACCTTCACCTCTTTCCACTCGCCGTCGATCAGTTTGCGGGCTTTTTTGGTGATGTCCGGAATCGTGTTGTGCAGGGCGTGTTTCATCAGATGCAGTCCGGTATAACGGCGGAACTCTCCATGGACGGCATACTGGTTTTGTATCTTGATATTGTACTCGTCTTTGGCCGTAATGCCGAACTCGTCCAAATCGGCGATGTAACCGATCTTGACCTCCGTTTCGAAGAGCCACGAGGCGTAACTGTCGTAGATGCCCGTAGGTATCCACCGCTCGCCGAAGTTGAAGTCCAGATCCTCGAACGCGATCGGTTCGGGCGTGGCTTCGCGCAGCGCTGCGAGGGTTTCCCGTGCGCCCTCGTGATCCGGATTCTCGTCGAGGAAACGCTGCACGCGGTCGGCCTTCTCGATGACGTTGCCCGCGATGACACGTTCGGCGATCTCGTATTTCCCGCTGTCGGGGTTGAAATAGATACGCCCTTTGAGCTGTTCCAGCACCTCCGCTTCGCTCGCCCCGGTAAGTTCCGATATATACTCGATATCGATATCCGCATAACGGTTCATGCTGGCCGCCAATGCCGTATGCACATCGTCCGTCTTTTCGATCTCTGCCGGATTGAAAGCGACGGGATGGTCGAAGATGTCGGCCTTGTTCACGATACCGTCGGTGTAACGTTCCAGCGAGAGTATCTCGTCGGCTCCCGAATCCATCCGTATCCGGTCGATATTCTGCGGTTCGTTCAGCCGGCCGAACCGCTCCACGAAGTTGTCGTAAAGGCTGTTCAGCATTACGCGCAGCGCGGGGTGCGGGGCCAGTGTATCAGCCTCCACGTTGTAGAGGTGATGATAGGTGTCCCGCACCTCGATATAAAGCGACATTTTCACCCGCTGTTCTTCGGGCAGGTCGAGCGGATGGAACATCGGGCGCAGGGTTTTCAGGTCGCTCAGGTATCCTACACGGTTCTCCTTATCCACAATGAGCGTCCCGTCGCGGTAATGTTCCGGCCGTTCTCCCTTAAACGGCCGGGGCGCGAGCGGGTCTTCGGCCGCTTCGTCGCCGTGTGCCGCAGTGCGCGGCGCAGCGGCTTCGGCCCGTTCTCCGGAAACGCTCGCGGACGGGACGCCCTGCCGTACCGCGCTGCCTGCGGGTGCCGGATTGTCCGCAGCGGCCCCTGTGACGGCAGCGGCATCCGGCTTGGGATGCGGAGAGTCGGTCGCAGCGAACGGATCGGCCTGTGGCGACAATGCGTCCGATAGCTGCGCCCTGTCTCCGGATTTGCCGTCCGCAGCACTGTCGGGAACTTTGCGAGACGGTTCCGGCCGCTCCCTTCCGTATTCCGTTCGGGTCGCGGCCTGCGGCTGCCCGGCTACGCCGGATTGCCCTGCCGCAGGCTTTGCCGTATCCTGCCTGTTTTCGGTTATCGTCCTCGGATGATTTTCAGTTGACGTGCCTGTGGAGCGTTCCGCCGTAACGGCGGTCGATACCTCTGCCGGCTGTCGTTCCTCTTGATGCGGCCGGTTCAGCATCAGCCTCTCCCGCCAATCCATGGGACGTTCCTCCTCCTGTACGGGCTTGGACGCCTTCTGGGAAGAAGTCGCCGATCCCTGTTGTGCAGGCCGGTGTTGTACCTGCGGCATCCCCGCTGCCTGCCGTTTGCCTTTCGGTTTCGGCCCCCGTTTTTTGGGGCGATTCACCTGACTGCGTTCTTCGGCCGAGAACCCGAACAGGTCGTAGAGCGTAAGCACCGGTTCCTGCTGTACGTTCAGCATCGGCTCCGGTGCGGTCTGCGTATCGAAAGCATCGAACAACGATCCTGCGAACCCATCCTGCGAGGGCTGTCCGGCCGCTCGTGCCTGCGCTGCCGTTGCAGCGGGTTCCGCAACCGTCTCTTCCAGCCCGTCGTCGGCCGGGCGCACCGTGCTATCGGCAGACCGTTCCGTTTCCTGCATGGACTGAGGCTCTTGCGCCGAGGCAGGAACGTGTGCAGGTGCCCGCCGTGCAGCGGGTTCCATAACCGCAGGTTCGGATATTTCCGGCCGGACACCCTGTACGACGGGTTCCCGACGCATCTCCGATGTATCGGCCTGCTCCTTCTCCGGAGCTGCGGCCGCGACCGTTTGTACGGCGGGTTCGGCGTATCCGTACATTTCCGGCGAGGGCGGGTAGTCTTCCATAAACCGCCTCTCCCGCTCCTCTTGCCACGCGCCGAACTCCGCCCAATCCTGCCCGGCAGGCTGCCATGCTTCCTGCGTAGGCAGAGGGGGCAGGGATTCGTTCGGCATGGCGGCACCCTCGGCCTGTACGGTCGCTTCGTCCCGTATTTCCTCCGCTTCGGCATCCTCTATGGGGATCATCTCTCCCGTTTCGGGGTCGAGCCGGTAGCCGTCGGAGGCGGCCTGCGTAACGGCATACCGTTCTTCCATCCACCGGTTAAGGTCGCGCCACTCCTCCTCGGTAGGGTGCCAGAACGGCCCCGGCTGCTCATCGAAAGGTGCGGGTTCCTGCATCCGGCCGGCCTGATACCGTTCCGCTTTCTGCCGCAGGTCGGAAAGCACTTCCTGCAGTACCTCTCCGGCTCGGCGCGGGCCGCCGCGCCGAGCTGTTTCGGGAAGAGGAACAGAGGTTGCCGGCTGCCGGAATTCTGCGGTTTGTCGGGACGGGTGCGGCGAAGCCGGAACGTCCGGAAAGAGCGTCGTTTGCGCGGATGAAGGTTCCGCCTGCCGCCTTTCGGCACGGAGGGCCTCTTCCGTCCGGATGCTCGCCTCGGCCTCGTCCGGAAACCAATGGTCTTCTATGGCCTGCCAGAACGGATCGAGATCGGGAGGGTACGGCGGCTCGTCGTCGAATATACCGACCGTAGTTTCCGAAGGCTGCACCATGGACGGTGCAGCCTGTCGTGTCTGCTGCCTGACTGTTTGGCCGGATAATTCTGTTTTTTGCTCCCGCCCGATGCCGCCACGCTCCGTCGCAAGATTTTCCTGTGCGATCTCTTCGTTCCCGTGTTGCCGCAATACTGTTTGCCCGGACAGTTCCGTATTCCGTACCTGCCCGATGCCGTTGTGCGCCTGTCTCGGACTTACCGTCTCCGTCTGCTGTTCCCTGTACTGACGCGGGGCGATCTTCGGGGCATGGCTTTCGTACAGCTCCCGGTTGAAATGCCGCTCCATATCCTCCGCGAGCATATCCGCCAACGCACGGGCGATGCCTTCCACGCCCCCGGCGTAGGTGAACTCCATCGCCGGTTTCCCGTAGGGGTTCGTGCCCACTTTGGCCGAGGTCTGCACCACGCGGTCGAGCGATCGGAAGCTGTTATTTACCGTAATGCCGTTCGAAAGCGTGCGCGTTTCGATAAAGTCCCGCTGCCGCTCGGAGAGGGGGCGGGCGACCGAGTTCTTTTGCAGGACGATAAGATCGCTGCCCGCCTCCGTTCCGGCATGGTCGGTAAAAAGGTTGTTCGGCAGCCGCACGGCCGCGACCAGATCGCACCGCTCCATCAGCCATTCCCGCACGGGTTTGTTGCGTTCCGAATCGGCCATACCCTGCGAAGTGATGAAGGCGACGAGGCCCCCGTCGCGCACCAGATCGACCGACTTCATAAAGAAATAGTTGTGTATCGCCCATGCACCTTGTCGGCGTACCGGATCGCGCGAATTCGAAAACGCCGGATCGAACAGAGAAACGTCCCCGAAAGGGATATTGCTCGTAATCAGGTCGAAGTGCCCCTCGTAGGCGGGTTCTATGGTTTCGAGGCCCTGCACCCGCACCGTATCGTCGGGATAGAGCCTGCTCAGGATCAGTCCCGTCATCGGGTCTTTCTCGAAGCAGGTGATCTCGGCCTCTTCGTTATAACGGTGCAAATACTCCACGAAAGCCCCCGTCCCGGCGCTCGGTTCGAGTGCACGCACCGGAACGGCACCCGCATTATAGAGCATCCGCGCAATGGCATCCGTCACGGGTGCCGGTGTGTAGAAGGCCGTCAGCACCGAGGATTTGATGCCGTCCATATAGCGTTTGTACTCACGCTCGCCGTCCGTGTTCTCTTTCAGCACGGCGTGCAGCTCTTCGATCAGGGGCGTGAGCGCCGTTTTCTTTTTGTGCGGCAGCGGTTCCAATACCTCTTTGATCGCTCCGAAGCCGCTGTACGCCCGCAGCACATCCCGTTCTTCGGGCGTAGCCGCCCGCTGTTCCCTTTCCAGCGCGAAGGCCCTGCGGATCGCTTCGATATTGCGGCGCAGGTGTTCGGTCTTATTGTATGCCATTGTCGAGCAGAATTTGAACGGTTCCCGTAAGTTCGGTGTAGAGCAGAGCGTACTGCGGCGTGGCGGCGAAATCGTCTGCAAGCTCGTAGCTTCGGGCGACCTCGCGGGCCTGCGGCAGAAGGATGAGGGCGGCCTCGCGGGCATCCTCTTCGGGAATGATGTCCGCGAACTCGCTGCGGATAACGTTTGCGAGAGTACCGTATAGCGAGAAATGAAGCCCGCGGTAGAGTACGGCGTCGGCCTCTTCCGCCGCTTCGATACGGGAGCCTCCGCTGCGTATGATACAGCTGTACGCTTCGGCCGCAGACTGCGCCCGCGTGCGGATGAAGTCGGCATCATTCGCCAGGTCGGGATGGCTCTCCCGCAGATAAGAGAGCAGCGAAAGGCCGTAATAAGATAACCCCGTTTGCGGGGCGTTATGATGATCGTTCGGCATGATGTGGATTGTTCAGTGGTGTGAAACGAAAAGGTCGAAGGAAGAAAAGGCGCTCCGGGTTCCCACCCGAAGCGCCGCCACTGAGCATCCCTGCCGAACGCCGAAAGCGTCTATGGCAAGTCGTTCAGCGGCAAAGGTAAGGATTATTTCCGGACTTTCGCCGCACCCGGCTTACGGGTCTTGCCGCCTTGGTCGAAAGCGAACGCGGTGCGGTAATCGCCGTCGAAGACTACGGCGGCCTCGAACGTGCCCCCGTCCTTCTTGGCGAAGCCCTTGATCATCGGGGTTCGGCCCTTGACAAGCAAGGCTTCCAGCTGGCTGTCCGTAAGCTCCTTTTTCGCTATCGTCCGGAATACGGTCAGGCCGCACTCCGCATTTTCGCATTTGGCGGCCTTCGGGTAGAACGTCATCCGGCCCCCGCAGCGGGGACACGGAACGCCTGTACGCCCGGCAACCGACCCGACCTGCGCCTTGAGCAGTTCGGACGTGATCTGCGAGGCGTAGACTTCGATACCTTTACGAAAGGTGAAGGCGTTCATCTCTCCGGTGGCGATCTTCGTAAGGGCCAGTTCCCAGCCGCCCGTCATGGCGGCGTCGGCGATACGCATATCCTTGACGATGCCGTACACGGCGAGGCCCTTCTCGGTGGGCACGATCGACTTTTTTTCACGTTTGATATACTCGCGCGAAAAAAGCGTCTCGATCACCGCTGCGCGGGTGGCGGGAGTCCCGAGGCCGGAATCCTTCATGGCCTCGCGCTCGGCTTCGTCTTCCAGCTCCTTGCCGGCAGTCTCCATTGCCGCGAGCAGGCTGCTTTCGGTATGCAGCGGGCGGGGGCGCGTCTGCTTTTCCTGGAGGTCGCATCCGCGCACCGTGAGCATATCCCCCTCGGCGAGCTCGGGCAGAGCCGCCGCATCCTCCTCTGTACGCTCTTCCGGCTCGCCCCATACCTTGCGCCATCCGGCGCTCGTTACGATCGTGCCGCGCACCTCGAACGGAACGCCTGCACACTCCATACGGACGGAGGTGATCTCTTTCAGACACGCGGGCGAGAACGCCTCGACCATGCGGCCGGCGATCATATCGTAGATTTTGGCATGGTCTGCCGCAAGTCCCGCGGGCGTATGGCCGGTGATGAGCAGCGCATGGTGGTCTGTCACCTTCCTGCCGTCCACCGAACGGCGGTTCAGCTCTCCGCCCGACAGGTCGGCAGCCTGATGGCCGAAACCCGTATGGCCGGAGAGCGAGGCCAACAGCGGGGCTATCTCCTCAAACACATCTTGCGGAATATAGCGGCTCCCCGTGCGGGGATAGGTGATGAGCTTCTTTTCGTAAAGTTCCTGCGCGATGCCGAGCGTCTTTTCTGCCGAGAATCCATGCCGCGTGTTGGCCTCTTTCTGGAGAGCGGTCAGGTCGTACAGCAGCGGCGGTTGCTCGGTTGCATTGCGGCGTTCGACCTTTATAATCTGCACGCCGTCGCTGCCCCGGACTGCGGTACAGGCTTCGTCCGCCGCCGCTTTCGTATCGTATTTCGGCGTCGAGAGGGCGGCGAAGGCCGTAGCGTCTTTGGCCGTGTGGAGTTTGAGCCGGAAATAGGTCTGCGGCGTGAATGAGGTGTTTTCCAGATAGCGCCCGCACACCAGAGCCAGCGTGGGGGTCTGCACCCGCCCCAGCGACCATGCGCCGCGTCCGGCGGCGATGGCGAGTGCCTGCGAAGCGTTGATGCCCACGATCCAATCCGCCTCGCAGCGGGCTCGGGCCGAGAGGTAGAGGTCGTCATACTCGCTGCCGGGACGTACGGCTGCCAACCCCTCGCGGATGGCCCGCTCGGTGAGGCTGCTGATCCACAGCCGCTCGAAAGGCGTCTTGCAGTCGAGATAGTGATAGATAAAACGGAAAATAAGCTCGCCTTCGCGTCCGGCGTCGGTGGCCGCGACGATTCGCTCGGCGCGGGAGAACAGCTCCTTGAGGACGGCGAGCTGTTTGACGGCTCCCGGATCGGGCTTGTACTCCTTGCCGCTTTTGACGCGGCGCGGTTCGAGGATAAAGGTTTCGGGAAGGATCGGAAGGTTCTCTCTCTTGAACCCTTCGATGCCGTAGGCTTCCGGCATGGCCGGGCCTACGAGGTGCCCGAAGGCCCATGTGACGGCGTAGCCGCCCCCTTCGATATACCCCTCTCTGCGGGTGGTAGCGCCCACAACGGCGGCGATCTGCTGCGCTACCGAGGGCTTTTCTGCTATGATGACTTTCATTCGTTCGGTTTTTCGGATGTTTTCAGTGGCTATTTATTTTGCTGCGCCGCCCGTTCTTTTTCCCTTTCGAGACGGGCGATCAGCTTGCGGTCGTAGTAGATGTGGTTGCCGTTCTCGTCGTAATACCGGCTGTCGTCGTCCTGCGTTTGTTCCGCATCGGGGCATTTGCCGATATAAAAGAGGATCAGCAGGGTTACGACGGAGAACGATACCGAGGCCGCGATGATAATCAGAATGGCAGCGAGCATGTTACAGACCTCCTACGCTCTTGGACTTCTTCGGCTGAGGCTTCGGCGGGGTGACCTGACGAACTTCGCGTTCGGATTGCCGCTTCTGCGGCTGTCCTTCGGCCTGCTCGGACGGCTCGTTCGACGGGGTTCGGGCCGGAGTCTGTGACTGCGAGGAGGACTGTTTACGTGAGTAATCCGGGTTCCAACGGTAAGATTTGATCTTTCCGGCCTCGTAATCGGGTTTTACCCAGCGATCCGCACGTTCCGGGCTTCCGGGAAATTGTAATCCCTGCAAGTAGGTCGCTTTGACATCTTTACGCTTTTCGGGGAAATTGAGGGCGTCCAGCCATTGATTGTAAACTTCTTGGGGCAGCTCCACACCGAACACCCGCTTGGGAATGAACATGGGACGCGGCCCTTCCGGCAGGGGATTGCCCTGCTCGAAACGTTTGGCGGCATATACCCCTCGGTTATGCTCCTGATAGCGCCTTTTGTCGAGGCCGCCGTGGTCGAACTCGATATTGCCCTCCGAGGCGTCGATCTGGATGTAAGCATCGCGTTTGTAGCCGGAACGGGTGGTATAGCCTTTCAGCAGGATTTTACGTCCAGAGTAGAAGTCGAGCTGTTCGCCCTCGGAGAGGTTCGCATTCTTGATCGAGGCGCGTTTATCGAAATCCGAGACAGGCATCGCAACGAGTTCGTTTGTCCACTTGTCGCGCGAAACATAACAGGGCGTCATCTTGCCCGGCTCCAGCTCCAAGTCGATCGCCTTGCCTGCATGACGGGTTTCGATGATGTTGCGCTTGGCCTCGTCGTCGAGCAGCACGTTGTGAAAGGGCGCGTCGAGATCGCACTTCTCCCGATAGTAGTGCGGCACGACTTTCAGCGTTCCGTCGGCCTGTTCTTCGAGCGATACGCGCCCTTTGGTGGTGACGCGCATGCCGCCGGGTTCCATCTCCGGCCGCATTTCGATCAGTCCGTGCGATTTGTGCCCGTAGGACATCGCCTTCAAATGGGGTTCGAGGTCTTCCATACGGATACCCATGCGCTCCATACCCGCCATGTCGATTTTCGATATATCCATAGGCTCGAAACGGGGAACCGCGATCTGCGGTTCCATCTTTGCGAGTTCTTCGGCCGGATCGACGCGGTAGTTTTCGAGCAGCTGCGGATCGAGGTCTATTTTGATGAGTTTGTTCAGCACGCTTTCGGCCATGATGAAGATCTCCGAGATACCCGTTTTTACAGGGTCTTGCGACTGCTCCATGAATTTGGTGAAGAACGCCTCAAAAGCAGGCTGGTTCGTATTCACGTCGAACAGTTTGGCGACATTTGCCGCAGTGGGATCGAGCGTCTCGATGTTTCCGTCTTCGTCGATACTGCCGACGGCCTTCAGCTTGCCGTCCTGACCTTCTCCGGTCTGCCTGACGAGCATTACCTTCTTCTCGTCGTTCTTTACTTTTTCGTCCATCTTTGCGAAATATTAGGTTAGCACCAATAGCGGTGCAGGGGACGAATTTAACCCGCAAGCGGGCGGCCCGGGCAGACCGGCCGCCCCCGTTGTCACGGTTGGAACAGGTGTTGGAAGAGGTTGGCGTCGGTGCGGGCAAAATGCGGAAACGACGAACGGTCGGAACGACTATCGTTTCGACCGCCCCGGGACAGTACCTCCATCACAGATATTGTCCGGATATTCGTCCCTGCCCAAGCGCCTGAACAGTCGGTATGAGTAATGGATGTGCAGGAAAAAAGCGTTCCCTTACGGGAGCGGAACAAGATTGCCCGTTTGAAAAAATAAAGGCGGATTCGCATCCGCCTTTACTAAAAAAGTATTATTTTTGCATTTGAAGAGTTATTTGAAAGCATGAGAAATAGAGTGTTTCTGAACACTTTCCTTTTTCTTATCCGTTAGCTTATCTCATGCGAGTCCTTCATAATCTGCTCGTAGTCAATTAAACTCTCTCAGACTACATCAAAGATACGAAAAA
>ENA-OXGJ01000009-OXGJ01000009.1-human-gut-metagenome-genome-assembly--contig:-NODE-9-length-131256-cov-28.047454_pt1 | contig 131256 bp, 162 predicted proteins | sample MGYA00249835_ERZ652264 | MGnify/ENA primary metagenome ERZ652264 (study PRJEB26925, sample SAMN05826844) | human gut metagenome | biome: ENVO:2100002; feature: ENVO:00000062; material: ENVO:00002003... | reverse complement strand
GTTAATTCATACGGATAAGTAGCGAAATTAATATGCACTGAGTTAAATTCACTTCTGTTTCAATTTTCATTTGCTGTTCGTTACTCAAAACAAATTTTATAAATTCATATGCAAATTGTTTGTTATTAGAATTATTATTAATATGCAGCTTAATATTTTCATCGCTAAACCTTTATTTTCTTAAATTATATTTCGAGAAAACATCTTATAAACATAGTTTTACTTTTCAAAAATATTTACTCTTCAAGATAAATTTCAGTTTTTGATTTGAGCTCTTTAATAAATTTATTTTCATCTATTTCATCGGATAAAAATTTATCTACAATATCACCTATAACCTCTGTGTTATAATAATTATACAATCCATAAAGTCTATAGCTTTTTATGTTATCAACGTAATCCTTTGCATACATAAAATTAGCTTCTGAAATATTTGCAGTGTTATTAATATACTTTACCTCTTTTGCTTTATCAAATAATTTACTGTAAGATTCATTGTTGACGGGATATTCCCAGCCACTTCCGTAAGAGGTTGTCGGTAGATATTCCTCTATATTCGCTCCGCAAAAATCACTCTGCACCTTTTCCGATAACGCATACTCAATAAACTCAAGAGCTTTTTCTTTGTTGTCGGAATTATTGCTAATAAAAATTGCATCGGTTATAACACCCGTGGACTCACCGTCTTTATTCGGTGTATTCAAAATTATAGGCTCGTCATTATCATTTTCAATGTCTGCAATTTCATCATATAACGCAAATAATTCAATCTGACCGTTCGATGATAACATTGGCACTATGTTATCTTCATTTTTCTCATTACTGCTGTATAGTTCTTTTAGTGAGGTGACAGACTTTCTAAAGTCATCGCTATCGAAATCATATTTTTGAGAATAGAAGTCAACATTTTCATCTATTAAATTAAGAAAAACATTTTTATAATCCTCAACGCCGGAAAACAGAGCTTGATTATTATCATCATTATTAATATTTCCGCTCAATTCTTTGATGTTACCGTATGTTAAATCCGGTTGTTCGTTGTCTAAATATTTTGATAATTTGCTTGATGAGGAGAGTAAAATCTGAGGCTCAAATGTTACAGGAATAAAATATCTTTTTCCATCGTAAACACCCGCATCAAGAATATTAGAATTATAATCGGATAATTTCAATTTATCCTTGTCTTCGCTATTAGAAATAATATCGTCAATATTTGCAAATACACCCTGTTTAATAAGTTTTTCTGTTGATGATGATAATAGAGATAATTCACCAGATGTAATAATATCAGGACCTTTCCCTGCCATAAGCTCAGTTGTAAGTTGACTTGTCATTTTTTCAATATTATCAAACTCAACAATATTGATTCTATTTTGAACATTCTTACATTTTTCATTATATTGATATATTAAAATAGAAACTGGTGATACATACGGCTCATAATGATAATAAGTAATTGTATTCTTCTCTTTTTTGTCTGCTTCACATCCGACGCAGGTTAAAACAGAAAATATTAATACGACTGCCAATAAAATACTTACAAATTTTTTCATCAGCTTACTCCTCTGTATAATAATTTACTTTAAACAAAAGTTTATTGATACAACTATGTCAAAATTTACGGATAACATGTTAAAAGTATATAGGAAATGATGTTGCTATTTAATTATTATCCAAGAAATACAACACTTGATTTTCCAGTTACCTGATATAATCCTAGACCTGGACTGTACGTATTTGCATAATTTAGTGCAGCTTTTGTATGTGCTGTTGCATTAGTGCATTTTTTTACTCCGTCCTTAATTTTACTTGATAATGAATTTTTGTTTTTCGTTGTAATCAACCTTCTTATTATAAATTTATCAAAAAAATATTTGTGAATGTTGATTTTTGCAAAAATGGTAATAAATCCGACAAAAATTGCACTCTATAATTCTTATTTAGGGAAGTAGCTTTAAACCTTATTTAAATTTTTCGATAATAAAAGTTTCAAATTCCTGCAACACAAAGCCAAGTATCATAATGGAATTAACGCAAATACGGCTAGAACATAAAATTCAATACAAATCAAAAATGCTATCCTTTTTCTTGGCATAACGCCTTAAAGAAAGGATAGCATTTTTTAGAATATTTGATTTTAAACAGGTAAAAATAGTGGGTTTTTAGGTAAAAATTCGGTTATCTAAAATTACCGCATATCAAATATTGAAAGCGGTTACTCTGTACTGGGTATTGAAACATTTGCTAAAATCTGCAATGCATTAAATATCACACCTGACTATCTCTTATTAAGTAGTTTAAAAAAGTAATAACATTCCTAAAAATATTGTTGACAAACAAATTTTTGCAATGATAAATCATTGAGCCTGATATCAAAAATAATATATAGAGTTTTAACTGAACAGGAATAAAACAGATGACAAATTCTTTTTTTTGAGTTATAATCCTGATTAAGGAGGTATAGCTCTATGAATGTACTGATATGTGATGATGATTTGAAAATCGTTCAGCAAATCAAAAATTTTCTCCTTAAATTATCAAAACAGTCAACCTATAATTTTGATATTACCTGCTTTTCAAATGGGGATTCTATATTGGATAAACAAATTAAAACTGATTTTGCGTTTATTGATATAGAAATGCCCGGTGTTAATGGACTTTCTGTTACAAAACATCTTCAAACACTAAATCCGAATATTATTGTCTTTATAGTTACATCTTTTCAAGGATATCTTGATGATGCAATGGATTTAAAGGTTTTTAGATTTTTATCTAAACCCATTGACGAAAATAGATTTTTTAGGAGCATGGAGATTGCTTTAAATCTGTATAAACAAAGCACAGAAAAAATTATCTTAGACTATTTTGATGAATGTCACAATATATTTACAATTGACATCTTGTATTTAACTATAGAAAATCGCAAAACTAAACTAGTTACTAAAACGCAAGAGTTCATTTCAAATAAAAAGTTTGATTATTGGAAAAAGCAGTTATCCAAATACGAGTATTTTGCCCAATCACACTATAGTTACATAGTTAATTTAAAGAATGTAACAGACTTTAATAAAAATGAAATCACATTATCATTTAATTCTAAAAAAGCAACAGTACCTATATCCCGTAGTTTCTATGCATCATTCAAAAAAGCTTTTTATGAATATATGGGAGGTACAATATGACTTCAAATATATGTTATGCTGTGGTATATTTTATCGAATCTCTAATATCTCTTTATTATTTTGATTTTAAATTCAAAAGAAAAATTGCTAAAAAATTCATATTTTTATTTGCACTAGGAAATTTTATTATTTTATACATACTTCATTTTTGTGAAATCCCCATTATAAATCTTTTGGGATTCTTTTTCTGTAATTTTCTAATTTCAATATTATGTTATAATACAAAATTAAAATCCGCTTTATTTAATAACTTAATTCTTTTATTTCTTATGATCGTCACTGAATTAATGGTATTTTATTTTTCTTCAATCATTTTCAGGATAGATTTATTTGAAAGCTATAATGATGATTTTGTATTAATTATTCAAGCTACAATTTGTAAATTGCTTTATTTCTTATCAATACATTTAATTATAAAAATATCACAAAAAGAAAGCATGGAAACAAATTCTAAATTTGCTCTTATTCTTTGCATTCTGCCAATCGCTTCTATTATTTTAATGCACACTACTGTATATCTTTGTATTATCTATTCAGTAAATGATAATTTTAAATTATCTTTAGTTATAGGAAACTTACTTCTATTGTTTTCAAATATTATTGTTTTCTATATAAACGAACTAACAATAAAAGTTAATAATAAATACACACAAATACTTTTAGATAAGCAGCAAGAAAAGGATACGATAGATTACTATAAGCTGTTAAGCGAACAGAATGAAAATTCAAAAGTGTTGATTCACGACATAACTAAACACTTAAATACAATTAAACAATTATCAGAAAATAAAGATTCAAATATAACTCAATATATATCTGAAATTGTTGATGATTTTAATATTATGAATCCTATTGACTACTGTAATAACCCTACAGTCAATTTAATTACTCATAGGTATTATGAGATATGCAAGAAAAATAACATCAACTTTACAATCAGTATAAAAAACGCAAATATTGATTTTATTAAAGAACATGATATAACTGCCTTACTTGACAACCTTTTAGAAAATGCAGTTGAGTCAGCGTTAATGACAAATGAAAAATTTATTGATTTTTCTATTAGTACAAGAAATTCCAATTTTGTAATCATTAAAATTTCAAATTCTTGCAATAAAAAACCTAAATACATTGATGGAACTCTCGTATCTTCTAAAAGCACATCCGGTATGCACGGAATTGGCACTAGAAGTATTAAACGAGTAGTTGAAAAATACAATGGAAATTTAGAAATGAAATTTGATAATGATACAAAAACCTTTACCTCCGTAATCGGAATAAATTCTAATTTATCCTCTAACAACCAGTCATAGCATTTTTATTTTAAACAACAAACTGCTCTTACCACCTTTTTCTAAGTTCACAGAGATTTTAGGCATAAAAAAGACTAGAAAAAACGCCCACATTTTCTGTGAGCGTTACTGTTGCAATATTGATTTCAGATACAAAATGCGGCATAGAGAGGAACGATTTTTTTGTTATCCTCAAAACCAAAGTTTTTGGCAGAGAGCTTGATTGCATAAGCGGGCTTGTAGGTGTCCATATAGACCTTCAAGCTCTTTGCTCTGGTGTTGTCGGCAGACTTGACCTCAATAGGAATAAGCTGACCGTCACGCTGAATGATAAAATCAATTTCAGCTCCACGCTCGGACTCCCAATAATAGGTGTGGTAGCCGTTAATGGAGAGCTGCACATTGACATAGTTTTCCGCCATACCGCCCTTGAAGTCGTTAATTTCCTCGACCATATAGAGAATGTCATTGGCGGCTAAATCTTTCTTGGCGCAAAGCAATCCTAAGTCGGACACATAAATCTTGAACGCAGCAATATCACGGTAGTTTTCAAGCGGCTTTTTGATTTGCTCCACCTTGTAGACCTGTGACACGATACCGGACAGGCAGAGCCATTCAATCGCATTTTCAAACTCAGAAGCCCGTCCCCCTTTCTTAATCAGCTTATATTGGAAACGGGTATTCTTCTTTGAGAGCTGAACGGTAATGTTATCGTAGGCAAGTCTGGTTTTTTTGATTTCATTCAAGTTGTTATACTTGCTCATATCATTGAGATAGCTTGCAAGTATCGTGTCCTGCGTATGGCGGACAAGGATATAATCCTTTGTTTCGGCAAACTGCATCACGCACTCCGGCATACCTCCGACCACAAGATACTGACGGTAAAGCTGCATTGCGGCATCGTGTAAGGCAGACGGCAGGGGCGTATCGGTTTGGAAGCACTTTTTAATCTGCTCTACCAAATCGTCCTCACCGAGCGCCAACATAAATTCCTCCATATCCATAGGATAAAGCGTTTTCATATCGACCTTTCCTACGGGAAAAGAGAATTTTGCTCTGTTGACCGCAACACCGAGCAAGCTACCTGCGACGATGATGTGATAATCCGGAGCGTTCTCGCAAAAGTATTTGAGCGAAGTCAACGCCCTTTCGCAGAGCTGTACCTCGTCAAAGACTATCAGAGTTTTTTCCGTTACGATGGTCTGACCTGCGATATGGGACAAAATCGGTATCAGATAATCGGGGCTGATGTTTTCCTCAAAGGTTTCGTTCAGCTTTGGATTGGTTTCAAAGTTGAAGTATGCCACATTTTCATAGTGAGTACGCCCAAACTCCAGAATGGAATAGGTCTTTCCGACCTGTCTCGCACCCTGTAAAATAAGGGGCTTGCGGTGTTCGCTTTGTTTCCACGCTTCCAAGAAGCCCATAATCTTTCTATACATAAGCAGTCCTCCTTAAAGGTACTGACAATAGTATAGCAGATATTCGTGTAAGAATCAATGAAATTTACTTGAATTTTCACACTATTCAACACGATTATTTTTGCTAACCTCTCACGATACGACACGAACACCGAAATTTCTGCATTTTATACTTCTCCGAACTTGGTCGTCATCAGCTTGCAAAGCCGGTATTGCGGGGGAACTTGTTGACAAACGGCACAAGAGAGCTGCCGACCTTGAGAAGCCCCTATCCTGCGCCGACATTCGTGATATAGCTGATCTGAAGGTCGGAGATATTAAGGAGCTTGGTTGAGCATGAAGCTTGCGAAGTCCACCGTTTTTGTCACCTAACCTGCGTTGTTCTGCCGAAATCATTATGCTTGATTTGTTACACTGGCATTTCACTTTCATTATAACCACGCATAAACACAAATGCAATACAATCTATGATTTTGTTACTATTTTCGGGACTTATTGACAAACTATAATATCAAAAACAAGTAAGGAATAACCCTAGTAACGGATTACTTCCTTACTTGTTTGATAGAAAGATATAGTTTACAAACTATTCAGTAACAATTAGATATTCATTATATTCCGTACAGCAAAATGCATCATCATTTTTTTCAGATAATCGTATAGAAGATAAGCCTAACAAATCTTTGTCATTTGTACTCGTAAAGACTTTATTAAATCCTATGTAATATATATTATTGTCATTTGTTTGTATTTTGTAGCCCACATCAATTGATTCAATGATATCACCATAATAGGAACTTCCAGTACCCGCTGGACCAGCAGAAAGTTCATATTTTTTTATGCCGCAACGTAATTTTGCAAGAAATACTTTTAGCTTATTTTCATATTTATCTATTGAACTCAAAGCTTTTTTAGAAAACATTTGAGATAAAGAATTAATATCTTCATCATTCACATATTTGATGATATCGTTCATAGTATCATCAGCAATGCTTTGATCATTGCTATACAATCTGTTATGCATTCCATTACAAGATGTTAAAGAAAAAAGCATAGCAGACAAACACAATACTACTTTTAATAATTTCTTCACTTATATCTCTCCCCATTAAAACTCCAACACTCCTGTGTACCACTGAGGAACAAATTTCCAGTGTGGGTTTCTATGATGTTTATTGTAAAAAGCCATAAACATGGTAGGATTATCAAATCTGACTCTAACCGTAACCTTTAACATTTTTATATTTGGACTTTGATAATAAGGGTTAAATCCTGTAATCCACCAATATTTTTCTTTAGGTGTAAATGATATTATCATTCTATGATTATATTCTACAAATAAAGCCATATTCAATGTCAAATTTGTATCAACAAGCCAATGGGGTTCTCCCCCGTAGTAAATTCCCATTTCTGCTCCAGCACCTAAGTTTAGATAATCTCCTTTCCACGCCCATAAAATATAATCTTGCCCGTCATATCTAAATGGAAATTTTTGTTTTTCCATTTGAGTACCTAAATTAAACATAAAATCGTAAAAATCATTATACCCAGCATATTGTTGCAAACAATCTTGTCGTGCGTGATAAATACCTTTTTCGTCACGCACAAAACCCGCTATATCAAACAACTCTGGAAATTCGCCCTTTTGTGTAATTTCAACAAACCATTTATTAAGCTCAGTATCTTTTGCTTCACCACATATAATCTGTGCCCATATAGGCTGAAAACCATCTCTATCCAAATAATTAACAGAGTCGTTATAGCAATATATATAAACATTAAGCCCTAATATATTTGAATTTAAGTTTGTATCTGCATTTAAGAATCTGCCTGTGAGCGGGTCATAGTAGCGGGACTGGAGATAGTACAAGCCTGTTTCTTCATCATAAACATAACTGCGATAACGAATTGGGTTCAGTTCACGAATTGTCGGCTCGCCTTTGGTATCTTTTATGTTACCCCAAGCGTCATAGACATAGCTTGCGACTTCTGTACCCGAAAGGTCGATCATTCTTGCTACATCATTAAGGCTGTTGCTATTTTCGCTTTAAATTGTATCACAAACAAAAAGCAAATACAACATAATATCTATTGTTTTGGTACAATTTCAGTGACTCATGGGTGGGCTTACCTATGGCAGATTTTTGTATCTGTATTTCATTATGAATTTACAATTTAATAAAAATATTGAAATTATTTTCTCATTAATCTGCATCCCCGTTATTCTCAAAATAACTATACTTTTTTAAAAATAGAACTGTGTGCAATATGACAGATTTTATTTAAAATAATGCTAATTAATATCGGTACAAACAGACCAAATATAAGATATACAAAAGCCCACTGTTGCAAACCGTTTGGGAGATAGTAGTACCATATACTTGATTTAAATGATGCAACATTAAAGTCACCAAACAATGAGCCTGAAGTAATGCGGCTTAATCCGTAGAATACAAATTTTAGGCACATAAAACCTACAAGCTGATTTACCATAATTCCGTATGTGTTGTCAGCTATAAGCCTTACAAGCTTACTGTTTCCTATGGCAGGTACAAGCAATCTTGAAACTCTCAGCCAAAATGCAATTGCTGTGATTGAAGAGATATACGGAATTATAAAACCGTTGTTAAATTTAGTAAATGACGACGGAGTGTACTCCAAATCTTTGCAAAAAGTTAAAAGTATCAGCTGTACAGCAAATATAATTGCAAAGTACGCAACATTATTGAGAGTGTCTTTCTTTTCAAGCACAGCTTTATAAAAGCGACCGAATTCATAACACGGCAGGAAAAACATTGTTCTGACAAGAAGTTTCACTATACCGTTAATTGCAGTCGGATTTCCTATTGCAGTGTTAATTCCTATCATTCCGATTGCGAGATACACTATCAAAACTATAAATTCATTGTCAAGGTGAATCAGTTTCAAAAATTTTCTGAACAGCACATTTATTATACAAACCAAAAACAGCGGGTACACAAACCATGAACCGAGGTTATATTGAAAAGCCTCACCGTCAACAAACGGCATAACAAAAAGATTGTATAAATCAGGCTTTGCACCTATAGTAAATCCAAACAAACCGAGAAATGCAACCATACCACCGTAAAATATATTCCACAGATACGCAGGAATAAGAAGCCGCTTTGTTCGTTTCCATATGTATTTTCCGACATTTTCTTCATAATCGGTTTTGTAAAAATATCCCGATATAAATACAAACAGTGCCAAATTATACGAATACGGCGGAAACCAGTTATAAGCAAGTTCCATTCCGCCATGATAACAATGTCCGGAAACTATAATGATAATTCCGATTGCCGACAAAAGTTTGAATTGCAAATTCACCCCTCCGTCAGTATTAACGCTACGCAAATTTCTACCCTTTTTCAAAATTCAACTCTCCTTAATTTTTGATTTATATTAAATATTACGGCTTGCTTTTCCCTTTTACTTTGTTAAATCATATCTCAAAACAGCACTGTAAACTTCAATTGTGCAAAAACTGTAAAAAAAATCGACAAAAATTGCACTCTATAATTCTTATTTACGGAAGTAGCTTTAAACCTTATTTAAATTTTTTGATAATAAAAGTTTCAAATTCCTGCAACACAAAGCCAAAGTATAATAACGGAATTAACGCAAATACGGCTAAAACATAAAATTCAATACAAAACAAAAATGCTATCCTTTTTCGTATAATTTTAACACAATATTGTATATTAGTCAAACTATTTTATTGCTATTTTATGCGTTAACTGATTATTTTGTATCTGCATTCCGCTTTCTTGGCATAACGCCTTAAAGAAAGGATAGCATTTTTTAGAATATTTGATTTTAATCAGGTAAAAATAGTGGGTTTTTGGTAAAAATTCGGTTATCTAAAATTACCGAAACTATAAATTCATTATTCTTCTCCGAAATAACTACATCTCCCCCATACTTCTCGGCAATACTTTTTACTATAGAAATTCCCTTGCCGTGATTTTTCTTATCTGCCTTATCAGTATGCAACAAAGGATTTTTAGACAATACAGAATCAATAATTTTATTTTTGCATTTAATAACAGAATAATCGCCTTTATGCTCTGTAATGAAAATAATTTCTTTATTCTCAATTTTATTTTCAGACAAATACGAAATAGCATTATCAAAAATATTTCCTATTACCGAAATCATATCTGAACCGTTACTAAACATTTTCAAATCATTTGCAATGTTTAATTTGACAGATATTTCATTGCTCCTTGCTTTTTCAATTTCAACATTCAAAACGGCATTTAATAAGTAATTTTCAGTATTTACTACAGAACCGATTGAAGAATATTTATCGGTCAAATTTTGGCATATTTTATGTGCTTCATCTAATTGAGTGTTTGAAATAAGATTATCAATACACAAGAGATTGTTCTTCATATCATGTTTTATCCTTGAAATTTTTTCAATTTGCACATTACTTTGTAAAATGTTATGTTCATAAAGATTGATTTGCTGTTCCATAAGCAAAAGTTTTGTACTTGCTTCATTTTCTTTGCTTATTCTTGATACCGCATACCATACTATTGCAGTAACAGTAATCATACACAGGCATATTACAGAAAGATACACCATTATATTAGCCTCATATTTCGTGATTACCATAATGTAAAAAGTGCAGTAAACGATTAACAAAACTATAACAGGAAGGATAATAAAAGCTATAACATCTGTTATTTTTCTTAAATTGACTTTATGATTTCTAAATTTTACAAGCATTGAAAAAACTAATACATCAGTAAAATTGATAACCACTATACAAATATATCTGTAAATCGTAGGTTCAGTTACCAATTCATAATGTGTATATCCTGTAAAAAAGCTTACAAAATAACTGAAAGCAAAACTTATCACTGTGTTAATCAAAAAGGCAATCAAAGGCACAAATATTCTGCTAAAAATATTGCCACGCAAACATAATAGGGAGTAAATTTCCAGTACTGCCAAAAACATTAAATCATTTATTATCATATAGTATTCTACAAGAGATGAATACAACAAAATGCCAAACATTACTGTACTGAACAGTAAAAAGCAAATTACATTTCTTTTTCTGTTATCGGGTTTCTCCATAAATAGATATAAAAATCCACAAAACATCAGCGGCTGAAATAAATCAGTCACTATTTCAATAATAATATCCAGCATACTCTTTTTACCAACCAATCACAATTATTTGCTCTTACTGTATTTTTGCAGTTTCTTTCACACTTGTTAAAGCATAACTGTCATCTAAAATTACCGAAACTATAAATTCATTATTCTTCTCCGAAATAACTACATCTCCCCCATACTTCTCGGCAATACTTTTTACTATAGAAATTCCTCTGCCGTGATTTTTCTTATCTTCTTTACTTGTGTACAAAGTTGGATTAGTCTGCAAAACTGAAGAAGAGCAATAATTCTGCACATTTAAAACTCCGTACGACCCGTTTTGAAATATGCTTATCTTTAATTTTTTATTTTGCTCTTTTGCAAGTGCCTCAACAGCATTATCTGCAAGATTACCTATTAGAACAGCCAAATCATCACCTGCCACAAAACTTAAATTATCTTTACAATCTACGCTGAAATCAATATCATTTTCAATTGCTTTTTCATATACAACATTTAATATAGCATCCAAATAAACATAACCTGTTTTACAAAAATGGACATTAGCAGAAATATTATTATTTACATTATTGCACATTTTTTTAGCTTCATCATACCTTTGCCCATCAATCAAATTTTCGATGCACAACAATTGATTTTGAATGTTATGCTTAACATCAGTAAGATTTTTCATATATTTTTCTGAACTTGTCATTTGAACATTATACAGCTCTTTTTCTTTATTAAGCAAAATATTTTCATTTTCCAAAGAATAATTTTTTGAAAGACTTTTAATAAGATAAAAATTTATAAATGTAAATGAAAGGATTATTATTGAAACCGCTCCTAATACAATACGGTCAAAATCAGACATATCAGCGTTTGAAGATACCAAAAATGTCAGCAAGCCTACAGCAATACTCAACAAAGGAATTACAAGAGTAATCAATATTTCTTGTTTGTGAATATGGCTTAACGAATTTTTGAAAAGATTATAAATTATAAATAAAACAATTGCAAAAATCAGATTTGACATTAACACATACATATAACGATATTGGGAACTCTCTATCATAAGATAATTATAGTCACAACTGATAATCGCAGAAAAGATATAATTAATTCCAAATGATAATACTGAATAAATCACATTCAAAATAACAGGTGTGAGAATTTTAACAAAAATTCTGTCTTTAAAAAACAAAACGCAATAGGGAATCATAATTGCAAAAAATACAACCGTTTCAATATACGCAAAAGATACATACAACCTGTTTATCTGTGTAATTGACAAAAACATCAATAATGATGCAACACAAAAGGCTATTCCCTCACAAATCTTATTGCGTGATGGGGTTAAGAATTTATAACAAAATACAGTAAACATTACACCTTGAAATAAATTCACAAATAACTCAAAACCATAATTAAACATTTATATCCCCCAACCATTTGAAATATTTTTTCTTTACATCATCTCTGTATTTTTTATTGAGAGGAATATTAATATCATTTTGCAATAAAATACAATCCGTAGAAATATATTCAACATACTTATTGTTTACAGCATAACCAATATGCGGTCTTATAAAGCCATATTCTGCGATATTTTTAAATTCTGTATTCATATCACTTCTGACCTTATATTCTTGATTTCGAGTATGATACACAACATAATTTTTAATTTTTTCAAGATAAATAATATCACCAATAACAATCGGAATATCTTTTCTTTCGGTATGCAATACTATAGTTTTATGTAATTCTTGAAAAGAGTTATTTATACGATTAATACATTCGTACAAATCAGATTCAATTTTACTTTTTCTTATAAATGAATAAGGAAAACTTTTTAAAGCATCAAACACAAGCTCATCGTGACTTGTGACATAAACAATAAAAGGTATTTCAGCTGAACCTTTCAATTCATTTATCCGCTTGGCTGTAGCAATACCGTCAATTGACGGCATTTCAATATCAAGAAAAATCAGATGATACTTGCTGTAATTTTCAAGTATATCAAATCCGTTTGAGTATTTGTCAATTTTAAATTCCAAATTAAGCTTTTCACATACCGCTGTTATTTTGTTAATCAGACTTTCAACAAATACAATTTCATCATCTACTACCGCGATCTTTAACATATCCTCACCACCATTTTAATTCTAACAAATATTAAAATGTTTTTCAATACACTCTTAAACAGTCAATCATTTAAGAAGTAACTATCAATTTTATAAGTCAGCAAGTTATTACCGCCGTTATCTCTGTACATTTGCTAGGGAAAAGTGATTATTTTTTCAAAAGTTGGTGTAATGAAAATTTTGAATTTGATGCGGAGGGTAAAGAAATCTATCCTAAGCGTATTTTAATATAAAAGCAAAAACAGCGCTAAGAAATATACGGTAATGAAAAATGCAGTTTGTAAAAACAGCCGTACAAGAGGAATATCCCGGCTTTACGGTGCAAACAGAACAGGGCGATTTTCAGGCAGAATTGTACATAACCGCTAAAACAGAATATGTTTAAGACGGTGTAATACTGTAAAACATGAAACATCCTCATAGATTAAAAATCAAGGACCACCCAAGAAAAATAGGCGGTCCTTGATTTTAGAGAGATTTTATTTTTAAAAGGAGTTAGAAATTAGCTCATTTTATTTGTTTATACCAAAAATATACTTCGTAGTTTGTGTATAGTTTTCGTTTGCTTTTAATATTGTCGTAGGAAAATTCTTGTGATTTACAGCATCGGGAAAGCCTTGGGTTTCAAGACAAAACGCTGGATTTTCTCCGTATGTTGCTGAATCCTTTCCCATATTGGACAAAACATCGACATAATTTGCTGTATATACATGAACACCTTTTTGAGAAGTATAGCATTTTAATGTGATTCCGCTATCAATGCCCTCAGCTTCGGCTGCAAGCACAAATTCCTCATCAGAATGATTCAGCACAAACATATGATCAATACCGTTTGCAAAACAAATCTGCTCGTTTTTTCTGTCAATACCATTTCCAATTAACTTGGGTTCGGTAAAATCAAACGGTGTATTCTTAACGGAAGTTATCTCTCCAGTGGGATTGAGGTTTGAATTTATCGGTATGAAGAAATTTGCATTTATTTTCAGCTTGTGATTTTCTGTAACTTTACCGCTTTTGTGTCCGTTAAGATTAAAATATGAATGATTGGTCAGATTACATATTGTGTCTTTGTCAGAAACTGCCGACCATTTTATCGTAAGTACATTTTCATCATCAAAGGTGTAGCGTACAAAGACTTTCATATTTCCGGGATAGCCCTCATCACCGTCGGGACTATCAAGCATAAATAGAACTGTATTTGGAACTTTATCATCAACTACCGCAAGCCACACTTTGCGGCTAAAGCTGTTAAATCCTCCGTGTAGATGGTTACTCCCATTGTTTACAGGGAGCTGATAATCTTCTCCGTTAAGAGTAAACTTGCCGTATGCAATTCTTCCGCAACATCTTCCGACAGTAGCACCGAAGTATGTTCCGTCAAATTCATAACCGTCAATGTGCTCATAGCCGAGAACTACATCTCTAATACTACCGTTTTTGTCGGGAACTTTTATCGAAACGACACTTGCGCCTAAATCACATAATGTCACGCTTGCTCCGCTGTTATTTTCTATTGTATAAAGATGAGTGTTTTCACCTTTGGATGTAGGTTCAAAATTCACTACCCTTACCTTTGACATTTTAGCACTTCCTTTACTACAGCGTCTTTATAAATTTATCAAAAGCCTTTTGTCCTTCAGAAGTTCTTTTGAATACACCTGCATCCAAAAGAACATTAAGGAACACCTTCCCTATCTCATTTTGAATTATTGAATCAATATTATTTTCATTGATTTCATCATACTGAGAAACAAATTCATTTACCCACTCGGAATGTTTGCTGATTTTCGGAATTTCACTTACATCCTTGTGATTAAGAATAGCATCCTTTAAAATAGCCATTTCATCTTTAAGCCTTGAGGGCAATACTGCAAGTCCCATAACTTCAATAAGGCCGATATTTTCTTTTTTTATATGATGCAAATTCGCATGAGGATGAAATACTCCCAGAGGATGCTCTTCGCTTGTAATATTATTTCTGAGAACGAGGTCAATAACAAATTTCCCATCCTTTGTAAAAGCAATCGGAGTGATAGTGTTGTGAATTTCACCGTCTGTTTCGGCAAAAATGCCAACATCTGCGTCCGTGTACGCTCTCCAACTCTTTAGAATATGAGAAGATAATGAAATAATGCTATCCTTGTTTTTACCTGTCAATCTTACAACTGACATAGGCCACTTTACAATTCCGCACTCCACATCATCAAAGCCGTTAACAATAAACTTTCTTTCAACCTCTGCCCTATTAAGTGCAAAGCTGTATCTGCCACCCTGAAAATGTTCATGTGTAAGTATTGAACCGCCTACAATCGGTAAATCAGCATTCGAACCGATTATATAATGCGGAAACTGTGAAATAAAATCAAACAGTTTTCTGAATGTAGAATCATTGATTACCATTGGTGTATGCTCACCGTTAAATACAATACAATGTTCATTGTAATAAACATACGGAGAATATTGCATAAACCAGTTATCTCCGTCAATGGTGAGCGGAATAATTCTGTGATTATCTCTTGCAGGATGATTTACTCTTCCGGCATATCCTTCATTTTCCTTACAAAGCAAACATTTCGGATAGCCCGACTGTTTTTGAAGTTTTGCCGCTGCAATAGCTTTCGGATCTTTTTCAGGCTTTGAAAGATTTACCGTGATATCAATATCACCGTATTCGGTTGATGTTTTCCACTTTAAGTCTTTCTTAATACGATATCTTCTTATATAATCGGTATCGCAGCTGAATTTATAGTAGCTATCGGTTGCAAGTTTAGGAGAACAGCTATAATTCTGCCAAAATTCTCTTATTACTTCTGACGGTCGCTTAACAAGTGAAGCCATAAGTTTCACATCAAATAAGTCGCGATATGTTACTGTATTTTCGGGAATGATTCCTTTTTCGTATGCATAATCAAGAAGTCCCGACAAAATTTCTTCAAGAGTATCCTCGTTATCTGCTGTAAGGCAAGTACAACTGTCATCGGGTTCATCCATATGGAACAACGACAAAAGCCTATTTTGCGTGTAGATAATATCCTCTTTTTCGATAAGCCCTGTATTGATTCCGTATGAAACAAGTCTTAATATTAAGCCGTAAACGCTGTTCTTCATAAATACCGCCTCACTTATTATAGCCGTTTGGATGTGTTGAATGCCATTTCCACGCTGTTTTAATAATTGTTCCCAGATCATCATACTCAGGTTTCCAGCCAAGTACAGTTTTCGCCTTATCGCTTGATGCAATCAATACAGCAGGATCGCCGCTTCTTCTGCTTTCTTCAACAACCTTAATATCTTTCTGTGTAACCTCTTTTGCTTTTTCAATTACCTCACGAACAGAAAAACCTACACCATTGCCTAGATTGAATATATCACTTTTACCGCCCTTCATAAGATATTCAACTGCAAGAATATGAGCCTGTGCAAGGTCAGTGACATGGATATAATCACGAATACAAGTTCCGTCAGATGTGGGATAATCAGTACCAAAAATACTTATGTGGTCACGGGTACCCTGTGCCGCTTGAAGAATAATCGGAATAAGGTGGGTTTCAGGATTATGTGCCTCACCGATTTTTCCGCTGATATGTGCTCCGCATGCATTGAAATATCTGAGAGAAACATATCTTAAACCATGTGCTTTTTCAACCCAATAGAACATTCTCTCCATGGATTTTTTTGTTTCTCCGTAGCAGTTTGTCGGATTTGTCGGATCGGTTTCAAGAATAGGAGTTCTCTCAGGCTCACCGTATGTTGCCGCTGTTGATGAAAATACAATCTTATCAATTCCGTGAGCAACCATTGACTGAAGCAAAACCTTTGTGCCGTTGAGGTTATTATCATAATATTTGAGTGGGTTAGTCATACTTTCACCGACAAGTGAATTGGCTGCAAAATGAATTACAGCATCAATGCCTTTTTCTTTATCAAAAACGCTGTCAATTTCACTTCTGTTTCTGAGATCACCTTTATAAAATTTTGCTTTGGGATGAACCGCCTCGATATGACCTGTTTCAAGGTTATCGAATACAACAACCTCATTACCGCTTTCAATAAGTCTGTAAACTGTATGCGAACCGATATATCCGGCACCGCCTAAAACAAGAATTTTCATTTTGTCCTCCTTAATAAAAACAAAACCTACATAATTACATTACTTTTATTCCGCCGTATTTTCTCACTTTGAGAACATGGCATGAGTTTTCTCCGAAAATTTTATTTATAAATTCTTTGTAATTACTTACAAAATCATTTTTGACAAACGCCTGAATTGTACCTGCAAATCCACCGCCGTGAACACGGCACACGCCGTAATTGCGAAGAAGGCTTTCGCTGAGCGCAAGGGCTACCGAGATGTTCTGATGTTGAATATCTCTTGTTGTATATACATTCTGAAGATACTTAAACGATGAATTACCGGATTTTCTGATTGCGTCAAGGAATTCAACAAACTTACCGTTTTCAAGTGACGAAACGGCATTTTTAACATTATGCTCCTCATTAAAGAAATGAATTGCACGAAGTACCGGTCTGTCGCCAACAGCCTCACGAATTTCGTCAAGGCGAATATAAAATTCGTTTGAATCACAATCTCTCAGATAATCTTCTCCGAGAAAATTTGCAACCTTTTTCATTTCCGAGGGAATCATAGCATAATCATCTGTAAGATCAACATGATCGCCCTTTGTGTCAACAATACAAAGACTGTAATCATATTTTTCAAATTCGGTAGGTACTTTCTTAACAATTGGCTTTGTCGGATCTTTAAAGTCAATGTTAACCATTCCTCCGACTGAACAAGCCATTTGATCCATAAGTCCGCACGGCTTTTTGAAAAATACATTTTCAGCATACTGAGAAATCTGAGCAATCTCAACTGAATTTATTTTCATATCATTATATAAACCGGAAATAATAGTTCCGACAACTACCTCAAAAGCTGCTGAGGATGAAAGTCCTGCACCAACAAGTACATCACTTGTTGCATAAGCATTGAATCCACCAATTTTGTATCCATGATCCTTAAGTCCACGAAGAACACCTCTGATGAGGCTGACCGTTGTGCCTGCCTCATCATCATTAACTTCTAGGTCATTTATATTGAGAGTAATCATATCATAACCGTCAGAAACAAATCTTACAACATCATTGTTATTCTTAGCCGACACAGCAATAGTATCAAGATTAATGGATGTTGCAAGCACCATTCCATGCTGGTGATCTGTATGATTACCGCAAACCTCACTTCTGCCGGGAGCACTGAATATTGCTACTTTATCGGGGCAAAAAATTGTTTCATACTGCTCAATTGCATGAACATATCTTTTTTTCTGATAATCAATCATTGATGAATCTATATATATATCAGTGAAAAGATTATCAAATTCGCCGTTTGTAATTTTTTCAATTGCTGTTTTAGTATCAATCATTTTATTTACCTGCCTTTTCCGCAACTGTAGGAAGGAACATAGAAGGCTCTGTGTTACCGCTTTCATCAAGCTGTTGTGTCATATCAATTTTGCCTTCTCTTCTTGCACTGATTGTGTTTATAACCTTCTTCATCATACCGTCATTGAGTTTATATTTCTTTCTGTAAACAACATAAGCAATAAGCATACAAACCGCAGGAACAATGCACATAAGTGTACTGATTGATGCTACTGTTGCAAATGACTGTTCCTGACCCGGAATGTACTGTGTGCTTCCAAGTGCCGCACCAATACCGAGTGCTGTAAGAGCCGCTGTAAATTTTACGATAAGCGTCTGGAGTGAGAATACAACGCCTTCATTTCTTGTTCCAAGCTTAAATTCACCGTAATCAACAACATCTGCAAGGAATACTGTTGCACAACCAAGTTCAAGACCTGTACCAAGTTTTACAATAACACCTGAGATTGATGTGAGCACAACATTGTGCGGAGCAAAAATACCTACGAACAAAAGCATTACAAGACCAAATGCAGGTAAAAGACACGCAAGAAGGAACGAAGTTTTTCTTGAAAGAAATTTTGTAACCTTAGGAAATACGATAAGACCTACAACCTCTGCGATTGATGCGCTGATCATAAATGATGACATCATTCCTGCGTTGCCGCAAACATATTTGAAATAATATGTAGCAACACCCATAATGCACTGAATGCCGATGTTGTAAAGGAAGATAAGAGTTACCGCCCAACGAAGTTGATCATTCTTGCCGATGATTGAGAAAATATCTTTAAACTTAACTTTCTTTTCCGGAACAGAATCATCTCTCTTTTTCGGAAGATTGATTACTGTAATACCGATTGTAAGAATAAATACAATTGCAATTATGATTGCAAATCTGTGATAACCTGCCTGATTTGTTGTACCGCCGCTGAGAGCCTCAATAATTTGAACACCGAAGCCTGCAATAACAAGTGACTGTCCGATACTTGCAAAGATTCTCGGAAGTACCGAAACTTTTTCTCTCTCCTCAGGATTTGAAGTGAGGTTAGGAATAATTGACCAATAAGGAATATCCATAATTGTGTAAGTCATACCCCAGAGTATGTAAGCTGCTGTTGCAAATACGCAAAGTCCAACGCCATCGAGGTGGAAGTCTGTGAACAAAACAACAAATACAATTGAATTAACCAGCGTACCTATTACAAGCCATGGAATAAATTTACCCCATCTGCTGCGTGTGTTATCAACAATCATACCCATAAACAAATCATTAAAGGCATCCCATAACTTTGCAACAAAGAACATTACGCCGATAAATACCGGGTTGACCTTGATGATGTCTGTGAAATAAATCATTGAAAATGTGGCAATCATACCATAAATCATATCTTTGCCGAGGGCACCTAAAGCAAAGGTGTATTTGATTCTACCCGGGATTTTGCCATCAAGTCTTGGCTGTGATGATGTCTGTTTCATAATTTTTCCTCCTTTTAATTTTAAATGAAACGCCGTGACAACCTGCACAAAAGATTTCGTTATTATTTAATAATAATGTTTCTTTTGTTTTTCTGTTAACTAAATTATATGTTTTGTTTCGTAAACTGTCAATAGTTTTTGGTAAACATTTTTGCTTTCTCCGTTTTTCACTAAACACGACTTGATTTTTTAGTAATATTTCACTATAATGGTAGTGAGGTGATTCAATTGGCTACAATCAGAGATGTTGCCAAAAAGGCAAATGTATCAGTAGCTACTGTTTCAAGAGTGCTTAATAATGACACTACCCTCAGCACCTCGCTTGAAACGAAGCAAAAAATATTTGCAGCAGCTAAAGAACTTAATTATGTAAAGAAAAAAAGGGTTACATCAGCACCTTCATGTCGCATTGGAATTCTACAATGGTTCTCTTCCAAACAGGAAATTGAAGATAATTATTACTTTTTGATGAGACAGGGTATCGAGGACTACTGTTCAAAAAATAATATAAGTATTGTACGAACATTTAAAACAGACAATGACTATCAGAATGTACTTTCTGATGTTGATGGCATAATCTGCCTCGGAAAGTTTAGTAAACAAGAAATAAAATTACTGCATTCTTTGAATAATAAAATTGTTTTTCTTGATATGACCGTTGAGAATATTGAAATCACATCCGTATCGCTCGACTTTCGTCAGGCAGTGTCCGATGCAATTAAATATCTATATGATTTAGGCCATAGAACAGTTGGCTTTATCGGAGGCATTGAACAGCTTGAGGACGGAACGATATTTCCTGATAAACGACTCAACACTTTCACAGACATTTGCGATGAACTAAACATTAAATATGATGGGTTTATTATGCAGGACAAATTTTCAACACCATCCGGTTATAAAATGATGTCAGAAATGATCAGCAAAGGAAATCTCCCCACAGCTATTTTTGCGGCAAGTGATCATATTGCAATCGGTGCAATGAGAGCTCTGCAAGAAAACGGTTACAAAATTCCTGAGGATATTTCTGTTATGGGATTTGATAACACGGAGCTTTCGGGATATACAAACCCTCCGCTCACCACGGTAAACGCACCTGTATATGCAATGGGCATTTACGGCATTAGATTTATTTTGAATCTGATGAAACCTAAAAGCACTGATTATTATTCTCCTATGCGTGTCTATCTGCCTTGTCCAATAAAAGTTCGCAACTCATGTGCAAAACCTAAAAGTTTATAATTATTATCGTTATCAAATGATTGTATGCTATAAAAAATTATAATTATAACTCCACAAATGATAGATTAAGTCGGAAGATTATAATTCCGTTAATGAATTATAATAACTAAAGATTCATTTTGCACCCCTACTCAAAAGCTATCGTTTTAAAAGTAGTCTGCCCACTAACTGAGTTACGCAACCTGCGTAATGGATCTGGAGCAGGGAGATATCTTATGGGTCGGAAAAGGCAGAGCGATGAAGGATTTTGAAAAGTTCTTTGAAGATATGCCTTCCGACTCCTTGTCGGCAGTCATCGGATGAACAAAATGGTTTCAGGCGGCGAAAGAAAGTGAGATTCCAGCATTGGTACGGTTTGCAGTTCAAAAAGAAAAACGGCTCCCCAGCTTAGCTGCCCATGCCATCTACTCAGTCAGCACCGGCAAGCTCGAAGGCTTCAACAACAAGATCAAGGTCGCTAAAAGAATCGGCTACGGTTACCGTGATGATGACTTCTTTTTTACCTCGATTCGCTATCTTTCTATTCCTTCTGTCCGTTCACCATCCCACAAAAAATCGTGATGAACCAAATTTAAGGAGCTGTGAAGAAATGAAGTTTAAGACTTCGTTCTTCGCAGCTCCTTTGTTTTTTTGTGAAATAATAATGCAATTGTTAAAAAAGCATACTTCCCCCCTGAATATTGTTCAAAGCGAGCACTTGTTTCACCCTACTCGATTAGCCCCAACATAACCGTTGAAAAATCGGGCAACAGAAATTTTGCATTTTACAAATCTATTGCACGACCTGAATTTTAAATTTTAAACTGTCAATTTTTATTTTGCTAAAAGCTTAAATCCCATAATAACAACACCTAACACCACGAGGACAATGCCTGTTGCACGGTTCAGGGTTTTGGGCTTAGCTTTGTTTGCAAAGACGGCGGCAATTCTCGCCCATATAAGGGTGAACGCTATGCAGAGAATGAACACAAACCAATCGGGTGTGCCACCAATCATAAAGTGCGAAGCTGCGCCTGTCAGGGCGGTGAATGTCATAATGAATACACTTGTGCCGACAGCGGTTTTCAATTCATAGTTCAGCACGGTCGTCAAAATCAAAAGCATCATCATTCCTCCGCCCGCACCTATAAATCCACAGATAAAGCCGATTAACATTCCGCAGATTACAGACTGGATTGCCCTCTTTTTTGCCGACACACCGAGCATAGCTTCTTTAGTTGTCATAACGGGACGGATGATAAATTTTATACCGAGCAAAAATGTCATAAACACGGAAAATCCGCCCATTGTAGCTGATGGAACAATGCTTGCAACATAACTGCCGACAATCGTAAATGCAAGCACACTCGCCATCATAATCAAACCGTTTCTGATATCGAGATTTTTATTTTTATGGTATGTATAAGCCGAAACTGCACTCGCCAAAACATCGGACGAAAGTGCGATTCCGACTGCCATATACGGATCCATATTAAGAAAAGTTATGAGCATCGGACTTATTACAGCCGCCGCACTCATTCCTGCAAAACCTGTTCCGAGACCTGCGCCCATTCCTGCAAAAAATGTAACTAAAATTGTAATAAATATATCCATTTAATTTCCTCTATAGAATAATATAACTAAATTAAGATTATTTTAATTTTGCCGTTTCATAAACAAAAGCCGTGAAATCAGCATTATTACCGCAGTTCCGACAAGTATCTGCAACGGGTACAAAAGTACGCTTTCACTCGGAATAATCATACTCAAAATTGTCAATGCTCCGGCAGGCGGAATGTACATTTTTGTGCAGTAAACAATTACAAGCATTATCGCCGTGGCTGTCAATGCGGCAACTGTCAACGGCAATCCGAGAGTCATATTCAGCACAAATCTTGAAACCGCTCCGACAAATGCACAGACTGTTATCAGCAAAACCGTCTTTACCGGCTTGTTGCGAGCCTTATTTTTCGCACGGGAAAATTCCGTAAGCGCCACAAGCAACGGCGGTGCAATTGCAAATTTAAAGCCCGACCAAATTGCGAAGAATCCCACAACGGCAACACAGATTGTTCTTACGGCTGTGTCAATCACATCGCTCTTTGCATGCAGGTTTACCGACTGAAAATCCTCTTTATCTCTTATTTTAACTTTCAAAAGAAATCTACGGAATAATACAACCGCAATTGTCAGCAAAAATGCGGCAATCGGGTATATAAAGCTCTCGGTCTGCATCATAACGGGCAACTCAATTGCCGAAATCATCGGTGCAAATGTTGTTCCCGAAAACATAAAGAGAATTTGTGCAAATACAAATGCAATCAATATTTCAAGATAAAGCCCGACTTTTATGTATCGGACTGTCAGCACACCCGCAACAGCGCAAATCGCAATTAACGCAATCATTCGGCTGTCATTGACTTTCCAACCTTGCTTTTGTGTAACCATATAACCAATTGCAAGTGCCGTTATTTCAGGAAAGATTATCTCCCCCTCACCCAATATTTCCGCAACAAAAGTCATTATACTGACAAGTATAAGCGTTAATACATACGGTAATGCGTTTTTAAGTGCTTTTGTTAAATTCAGTTTCCTCATTTTTTATATTTCTACCCACTTTTCATTTCAAACTAACAGCACTATTGTATCATAAATCTGTCAGCATTAACAGACAAAATTTATTCACAGATTTTTTCCTTTAACAGCGTATCTGTCATTATGCGTGGATATGCAGGTCTTGCAAAAAAGACGCCGTACATATTGGATACAGCTTGCTCCTATAAGCGAAAACGGGGAAATTTCCTACTGTACTCTAAAAAAGATTGAAAACGGAACAGCTACATTCAATGTCCCCTACCCCACATCTTTTGCAGTTATAGAGACATCTTCTGACGGTACAGGCTCTTCTCTGACACCAAGCGACAGTTCACCAATCAGAACAGGCGCTGTGGTTTGCACAACATCATTTGTAATCTTAGTGCTTTCGGGCGCAGTGCTTTTTATATTAAAAAGAAGGAATAAATTTGACTGAGATAAAAGAAAAAATCAAATAAAAAACTTATTGTAATAATCATTGCAATAATTCTTATTCTCACATTGTCAGTCGGCGGAGTTGTTATTTACAACAACCTTGCCGACTCTCAGCCGACACCGTCAAACGGCGTTGTAGGCAAAATCTCAGACGATTGGGATACAGGTATTGAAGAAGAAACCTCACCCGAAAAAACAGGTATTCAGATTTCCGGATATTCAACAGCGGAAATGAAATCCGAAAGCTGTACATCAACCGAAAGAGTTCCTGTATTTTTGGTTATAATATCGGCAGTTGACAGCAAATTATCTGTTGATGCCGCCCTTGTGTCAAGCTTCATATTCCAAAGATGTGACGAAATTCCGTCGGCATATTCAAAATTGAATTTAAGGGTATCCGCAACGAGGTAGTTATTTGTATTCTCTCTCGGTTTAGTCCAGCTCAGCGTACCGATATGCTCGTTTGAATAATAGAATTCACCCTTGCAGTTTTCATTATCGGCAACAAATTTCTGTCCTGTTGTTTTTGTGTTGTCAAAGCTTTCAACACGCAAAGAAGAATTTGACACCGTATACACAGGCTGAATTACTATCTTCTTATCCTTTATATACGAAGCATATTTTTCAAGAATTTCAGAGGTAAGAGTAAACGAATCGCAGTCAAGTTTATAAAGCTCAGAATGATTTGAGGTTTTTCCGCTTTCACAGAAATACACACCCTCGAGCTTTACCAAGCCGTTAAACTGAGTGTCAATAGCCGCAGAAACAGCCGATGTTTCATCTCTGTAAATATCAAAGGATGCACCTGTGTTTCTGTCGCTGTCATGCATAGACGCAGGGTCAACCAGAAGAACATTTTTTGCAACCTGAACATTTGAAAGCTTGCCGTCAACATAAATTGCCGTAGTGTCAGGCTCAATAATGCTCAGGTTATATTTTGTCATATTCAATCGAAGATTGTGGTTAAGATTTTCAGCACCACGATTATAAACCTTGTAACCGGCATAACCCACTACCGCACCCTTGTGAAGAGCGAGATAGAGATAATGATCTCCCTTAACCTGATTCTGATCAAGATTAGCTGTTCTTTGAATAAACGAATCGCCGATATTTGTCATATTCCAGCAACCGCCTATACCGCCGAGTTCATGCACCCAATCATAGTTAGAGGTATTCGACTGAAATTTATCGGTATCGGCAACATAAAAAAGTTGGTCGTCAGACGCTGTTGAACCACCGAAGTTATCAATTGCAATTGTGATTGAATCAACACCGGTAAAGTTAATTTTTTCTCTTGAACGGGCTGAAACGCAGTTATTCTTACTGCTCCAGTTGTTATCGTATTCAAGCTTCATATCAGCACCGTCCGCTTTATATGCGTGATTCTGACTGCCTGTACCTCTGTCCGTAGCGGTAGCAACATCAAACTATGAGACGTCGATTATCTGAACTCCTCTTGTGCCTGTGTTTGTGTCAACCATTGAAGATGAAACATATTCTTCCGAAGCCGTGAGAGTGGTTAGATGTCTTTCCTTTGCGGTTGCCATATCGGTAATGTTCACTTTTCTTGTCTGACTTTTATTGTCGGAAACCGTTATGTCGTCAAGACACACATTAAAATATGTGCCGCTTTTTGCACCGTCAAGCATTGTAACCGGAATTTTAATTTCAGACATTCCGGAAGTAAATTCAAGCGGCATTTGAACAGCCTTGTATGCCTGACCTGCTTTTGCGGATGCGGATTCGGTTCTTATTGAAAATGTACCCGTAGTACCCATATTACCGGTTCTTTTTACGGTAACATATGCTTCATCGCTGTTTGGATTTACGCTTGTATCGACAAGCTCAAGATATGTAGGAGGAATTTCCCTGTCTTCAAGTATTGTAAAGGCACAGCTTGTCTGAGCGCCTATACTGCCACCCGTCGGATTGCAAAGATTCAGTGTAAATTCAAGATTTGCCGTAACTTCATCCTTTTGATGAGTCTGAATATATACGGTCTTAGATTTTTCACCGTCTGCAAAATTAAGAGTAAACTCACTTGAAGTCGGCATTACTTCATTAAGAAGATAGTCGTTATACTTGCTGGCATTTTTGCGCACCTGCTGAGTATTTTCGTCATTGTTTGACGGATAAATCCTCTCGCTTTGAGTGTGCGTTGCAATAAAGCTGTATTCCTCCATGTTGTAATAAGGATTTGCTTCACCGTCAACGGGCGTTGAAGAGGATTTATTATCAAGAAAAATCTCATAATCAACGCCGTAACAGGCTGTCAAATCAACTGATTTTACAGTGATTGAAGCCTCACCCTTTGTTCCGCCCTCTCTGAAGACATCAACAGCATAAAATTCATCCTGTTTAAGCTGTGACGATGAAAGAGGAAACATAAATGCACCGTTTGGATATTCGGACTGCGCCTCCTCGTTTTCCGAAAGATAACGCTTTGCAAGCTCGTCATAATCATACAGCCGTGTAAAATCCTTGTCGTTTTCTTTTGCCGTAACCGATAACGATGATATACCACATAACAAAACCGACAAGCTAAGAATCAAAACCAAACTCCTTTTTCCTGCCTTTTTAGCATTTTTTACTACGCTCATTACAATTGCACCTCCTGATTTATTGAAACCTAATAATATTATTTCGCTTGATTTTACCACATTATACACAATATGCCAATTACATTGTCGTAATTATTGTGCAGTTTTTTGAAATAAAAGTTATTTTATAATAATCTTCACAAACAACAAAAAGCTCCTTACATATTCGTAAAGTGCTTAATCTGCTTTTTCTGTTTTAACTGCTTTGGCTCTCGGCTTTTTAGGAGCGTCAGACTTGACCTCCTCTGCAAAACCGCCGTCAATGAGTTCCTTTGCTCTCTGCTCGGAGCATTCAAAAACTTCATTCACAGGTCGGGTTACATAGCCGTTCTGCCTGTCGTTAAATGCTGTTGTTACTCTGATTTTCATTCTGTCACCACCTTTTCAATCAAAACCACCCGTCCAACGGGTGGTTTGCTCTATGGCTATAAGCCCATGCTACCGGCCAGCGCCTCAAGACGCTGGCTTTCACTTTGTTCAAGCCTATTGCCTTTGCCTCTTTCGCCACCCTTAAAAGGGTCTTCATATTCTCGTACACTTAATTTATCTAGTGCTATATCATGCTTTTCTTGGTCTTCTATGTATTTTCTTATGGTTGCTTCATTTAGACCTACTGTACTCACATAATATCCTTCTGCCCAAAAGTGCCTATTTCCAAACTTATACTTCAGATTTGCGTGTTTCTCAAACATCATTAACGCACTTTTTCCTTTTAAATATCCCATAAAACTTGACACACTCATCTTCGGTGGTATACTTAATAGCAAGTGTACATGATCTATCATCATATGCCCCTCTAGTATCTCCACTCCTTTGTACTGACATAACAATCTTATTATGTCTTGCAAACTCTGTCGATACTGTGCATATATTATTTTTCTTCTATACTTTGGTACAAACACTACATGGTATTTGCACATCCATTTTGTGTGGGATAAACTATTTGTTTTATTTGTCTTTAAAATCACCTTTCTTTTTTACAATAGACTTGAACATTCTTATTGTAATACGATTGGTGATTTTTTTGTATAACTTTTTATGCACACCCGCATAGCGGGTGGTTGTTTGTACCACGCAAGCGTGGCACTGGGTAAACCCATTAATATTTTAAACTGGTCGATTTCGACCGGTTTAAATACAATAAAAAAGCACTCTGATTTCTCAAAGTGCTGATTTGATGTATTAAGTTTTGCTTTGGCAAGTTGCAGGCAAGTTAAATAATGCCGTAAATAAGCCGTTTTTCTTGCTCTGAACATATTCTCGGCAAGTTAAACAACAAAACCGCCCTTTTTACGGAGCGGTTAAGATTTATGCTGTTTCTCTTTGTTTTCGTTTTATCTTCTCGTTTTTCACAATTACAATTTCTGATTCAAGTCTTTTTATTTCGGCATCTATTTCTTCATTTGTCATATTTTTTATTTCATCAGGAATAATAATTCTATCATCAATGAAATACTTCTTATCAGCCATTATAAGACACCTCCCAAAAATTAATATCAAATGACTGTGATAATTTTTTAATAGTTTTTACTTGAGCTTCCATTTCAGAAAAACCGCCATTCATATATTTTTGAATGTACAAATTATAAAGCTTTGGGTTAACCATTTCATTGGAGTGATACCCGTAAAGTACGCCATTGTGACAAGCCACAAAACATTTAGCATATCCGTTATTAGCACAGGAATTAAAGTCTTCAATGCTTGGTGGCATACTACTTGGGTGTGTATGAATTGTTACAACATTATTATTTGTCTGAATACATTTCTTTATTCTATCGGTATATGTTATTGTTCGTTCATCAGCACTGTCGGTTACAGATAACATAACTCTTCCTGTTTCACCGTCAATCCAATACATATCCTCAAAAGCCGTTCCGCTTCTGTGTTTTAATGCTTTTTTAGCACAATCGTAAAGTGACTTGTTGACTTCTTTATTATCAGTAGCACTATCATACTTGCGTTTATATTCGCCGCTGTCAACATAAGTTTTATTAACAAGCGTACTTTTATTGCGTCCATAACGCTGATTTTCAAGAGCCACAACATCACTTCCTGATTTCATTATAACAGTTTTTTTAGATTTTGCAACAGCTTCACCCGAAATCTTGTTGACATCCCCTGCTTTTTTCGGGAGGTTTTAGCGTAACCGTCAAAACAGCCTCCGTGTACATTCACGATGGCTGAACTGTTAATTACTTGTTTTTTATTTTAGCTTGGCACGATTATTGTCAAGCTCAGGTCTGCCGTCTTAGATGCACCTTTTTCAACACGGCTGCAGGTTTGACGGTTACTTTTAGTCCCATAACAGTCTCATGAAATATAAAAGAGCCCCCGAAAAGCTCGATAACCGCTGACTTTTCGGGGGTTTTTATATTTTATGTTGTCATTATACAAGTCCTTCTACTCTCTTTGGGGTAATTTTTGTTATCTCCTATCTGTATTTTTTAAACTCCGAATAAAACCACAGTTTTATTGTCAAAAGCCCGATAAGCACTGGACTTTTGGGCATAGAAAAAACGACCTAAAAGATTGCTCTTCAAGGTCGTTCGAGGATATTAAAATTTACACATTACAGGATAATGGGTGTTGCACAATAACATTTGTTATCATTCCCACTCGCAACTACAAAACCGACCTTAAGCGATTTTGTTTTGGCGTAGTGGCACAAATTGATTTGCTTTGTCTTAGATTATCCTATCTACATAGGTAGTCCTAACTTTTGCTATCATTTTGCTATCACGGATTGCTATCATACAAGCCGAATATCCGTACCAGCAATATAAATATACACTTTACAATTAATTTTTCAAGAGATTGGCTTGATTTTTTCAACGAAAGTATCCTTTATTTTCTTGTTGAGATCTCGCATATTCTTATACTGCGTTACATCAATAGAGCCTACTATTTCATCGTGGAGTTTATTTGGCAAATTCGCCGAAACAAGTTCTTTATATTTATCAACGATCTGATTAACTCTAAAATGTACAAACTTGATTTTATCATCATCCGTAAGAAGATTAAACATTCCTTTGTAATCAAATCTCGAACGAAGTTCTGGAGATATTTTCTTTTTAAAGTCATCTTTGTTAATATTAGATGTGAATACGATAATGTATCCGTTTACATCATATTCTTCCGCTTGAGAGTTTACTATTTTCCCATTTTCAAGAACATCGAGAAAATAATTAAAAACTGCGTTGTCGGCTTTTTCGAATTCGTCAATAAGGATTAAACCTATGTCTGACTCATTCATACGCTTTACAAGCTCACCGCCATCGCTTCCTATGTATCCAAGTGGACTACCAATCAAACTATTCAAAGCATCGTGGCTACTGTAATTCCCAAAATTAATTTTTGCTAACTTTGACTTGCTACCTAAAGCTTTGTGTATAGAACGAGCCACTTCCGTTTTACCAACACCTGAATCGCCCATCAAAAACAGAGACAAAATCTTATGTTCACCCAATCTATTGAAAACTCTAAAAGATTCTACAATTTCTTTAAATTCCTCTTTAAATCTTTCGTGACCATACAATCTGGAATCAAACGCTGAAAAAAAGGCTTTTAACTCGGCTTCATTCAAATCGATGATTTTCTTTACTTGGTTAGATTTCTCAGGAGTAGAATCATTCTGTTCTGTAGAAATCTCATCCGCTTCAATTTCAATGTCAGCAAAATCATCGAAGACATACCTAAGTGTGTACCTTATATCATTTTCATAAATTTTATCGCAGATAAAAGTAACGTTGTCTCCAAACGTATTGAACAATTGTTCAAAATGAAGCATTTGTGTGTCGTTAGTTTTTATAAATCCTGCTAGCGATGATAAATCTACATAGTACTCTGCCGCATCGTCAAGTTCTTCAATTTTTAATGACGAAAGGAATTGCGACATACTCAGCAATTCGTGTCCGGCAGAAATCTGTTCCTTTTTAAAATTGAAGAATTGACTCTTGTTATAAAATAATAGTTGCTTCACTCTGTTCCCGTCTTCCTTGTTTTCTTTTTATTTTGTACATCGTCTGACTTAGGCTGCACAACTTGCACAATCGCCAATAAGTCAATGTAATTATAATCGCCAGTATCATCCTCACTTTTTAACTTTATAATAGTTGGATGAGAATATTGGCTATTATGTATTTCTGAATCAGCATCATCGCTTGGTGACTGACCAAGTTCTTGAAAAAACTCAAAAGAATTCTTCAAACTATTTATTTTTGTTTTTCCTTTGTAGATACCAATTACGGAAACATTTCCAATAAACAGATCATCTACGTTGTATAAATTTTCAAATTCGCTTTCAAACATAAGTGGTATTTTAACCAGTAACTTATCTTCGCTACCGGTTATTTCTCCTTTTAGTTTATAAGAGTAATCCTTAAACATTGAATTAAAGAGATTATTTACATCTAATCCACCAGCTTCAGGCAACTTCATACCTTTAAAAGAACCGTTCGAGAACATTTTAACGGTTCTTAATTCGGTTTCGTTTTCCAATGAAAGAGAAACATTATCGATTCTAACAAGTTGTCCTTCTGCCATATTTTCAGGAAAAATGGTAATTACATCACATTTTTCCATAACTTCATTAAGAATCAATGATTTTGTCATAGTTACCTTAAAGTTTTCAAGAACTTTTTGAGAATCGGTGGAACCAGATTTTACTCCTGCGCCGACTTCAGCAGTAAACAACTTCAGAAATTTTGTGCCCATTTTTGTCTGCATTTCAGCATCTATGGTATCGTCTTGAGATGTTTCGATAGAACCATCCGTCTTAATAATGTTACTGAGCATCATCTTGATTTCATACACTTTTGAAAAATTCATATAGTAAACATTAAAAAGCAAACTACTCACTCACTTTCTAAACACGAACAAATACTCGTGTGCAATCAGTAAAAAATTATATTTTACACTATTTGTTTTCCAATATCCCGTTGCTTTGCAGTTATGTTGTTCTTTGATAATCAACTCTTTAAGAGTAAATCCGGCATCTTGGAAAATTTTCATAGCATCAAAAGACATTGGGATCATACAACCCTTTTGTCTTGTATCGCCCATAAGTATGGCACAAAATTTATCTTTTTTCAAAACACGGTAGCTCTCTGTAGCTACCTTTTTCATTTCTTCAAGAAAATCTTTCACTTTGAGTTGTGATAAATCTCCGTCAATTCCATCACTATATTTAATTATGTCGGCATAGGGTGGGTGAGTACAAATAAGGTCAATGCTTTCATCTGAAAGAAAATCTAAATTTCTTGCATCGCCCTTACGGATATAAACTTTTCCGTTTGCACCTTCGTGTTCAAAATTCACTTTTTCTTTACATCTGTCGAGTGCAACATCATTGACATCAACACCGATAATATCACGGTTTAACAGTTTTGCCTCAACAAGGGTTGTGCCGCCGCCTGCAAATTGATCGAGAACCAGATCTCCCTCTTTTGAATATCTTAAAATAATATTTCTCGGTATGTACGGTGACCAATTACCACGCCACTTGGCGTCGTGGGTTGCCCAATCACCACGCTTTGGAAAAGACCAATGTGTTGTCGTTTCAAGTTCAAAATCATCCGGTTCCCACTTAGTTATTTTTTTCATTTATAAGTTTCATCCTATATAATATTTCTAACATTTTATCATATAATATAATAGGCTAGCCACAAGGGCAAGAATTTTGACAGGCGTGTCCGAAAATTCTTGCCTATATTTTTATCCCCAATCCAACAGTTATTCCGCGATGAACTATAAAAGTGTTGTTATAGTCGAGCGTACTATATGGATTTCTATACTTAAATTGCACTGACTTTTTGGAATATTTTCCTTTTCCAGTTATAATTAATTGTCCTATAAATCCAGTTTCATAAAGAGTAAATAAAAGCAATTTTATATCACTTTTATCTAATTCTTTTGATGGCAATTGCTGATTAATCTTTAACATAAAATCTTCTAAAGTGAATGAATTTGTAGAAATTTTAGTTAAGACAGATGGAATTACCGATATTAATTCATCGTTCACAAATCCAGACAAGCCGTTTTTCATTTCCTCAATGAAATATTGATTAGAATAGTACTTTATTGTTTCTTTCACTTCAGAATAAGAAAGTTTATTCTTTATGCCATATAATTCTTGACAACATTTAAAAAATTGAATAATATCCCTAGGCTTATATAAAGTAAATTCCAATAGATAGTCCCAAACCGGTTTGTTTTTTATATTCTTTGGAAATAAATTCGCGAATTCATTCTCTACTTTATCAGGAGATATTCCTGAAAATATCATTCTTAACTTAACTATTTGTTTCAATGAGTCGGTATTATTGTACCAGTCTATTTTTATTGAGCTATCCCTTTTAATTTTGTTCATATCGGTGTCGTTTAACAAGGAAAATATTTCTTCCCTAATAAAGATGACAATTTTAATATTGATCTTGTTTTTTGTGAAACTATTATTTAAATAGTCAATACTTCGTATAAGAGAATTAAGAATTTCTGTTCGATTCTTTTTAAATCTTAAAACATCATCTACACCATCTATTAACAATAAAAGTTTTGAATCTCCTAAATAAATATCTTTCAAATTGTTCATCATATAATCATTGATAGTAGATATCCTATTTAAGTAATTATCGGGCTTATTACCGAATTCATGCTCATAGCTTACATCAAATATTTTAAGATTTACACCAGTTTTGATTTTAGATAGAGTTGTAACAAACTGCTTATAATTAAAATCTATAGAAAATCCTAATTTTTCAAGAGTTGATACAACATTATCCAATGACTCAGATTCTGTTATATCCATTTCGTTTTTGAGAGATTTAAAGATTAAACTTAAAAGCAAAAAATTCCAAGAATGTATAAACTTTTGTGTTCCTGTCACATTTTTATCAGTCGATGTTTTTTCAAATGTTGAGTATTCGAACTCGTTTAATGGTAGATAACTTGTAAAAAAACGCTCATTTTGTAAACTCCTTATTTTTGCACAATAAGCAGATTTACCAACACCTTTTCTTCCAACAACTATAAACGGCCATCCATCAATTATATTTTTAAGATTATCTTGTGGATCGTAAAAAACATTATCAAAATAATTTTCTATTCGCAAAAACTCAGTATTTGCATCAGCAAAACCAAAAGTATATTCACTAAAATTCATTTTATTATTTCTCCTCAAACAGTTCATTAATAGTTTTACTTTCTAAATCCGCAATGGAATAAATATGCTCCATAACATCAAATGTTTCTCCAAGATTATGGCGAGCACTTGTCCAACCTTTTCCGTCGGTAAACCAAACAAAAGTAAAACCGTCGATTGTGTCGGTTTCGAGAGCGAGTGTTTTGTAGCTGCGTGCTGTTTCGTTTAATTTACTTCCGCCGCTGCCGTAAAAATTAGTTTCGATACCGTAAATCATATTAGGTGTTTTAACAACAAAATCAAAACGCTTTTCTGTTTTTCCTTGATTAGATATGCCTGAAAGGTCAACGCCCCATTTATCGGTAATCTGATGAATATACATTTCTTTGAAATATGACTCATCTTTGACAAAACCTGCTTTTTGGATAAAACTTTCAACTAAGTTTTCCATTAAATGACCGCCACGATTTTTACGACCGTTGGAATCAAGACCTGTTTCGACGCCCGTTGCATAGTCCACCAAATTATTCACTATATGATTTTCTAATAAATCAAACAACCCAGTTTCACGCATAAAATATTTGTATCTCTCATAATGAGCGTGGCTGTTCGGTGGATACTTTCCAAAATCGAATTGAAACAAATGACCGCCATTTTCATCTTGACAGTAGATTTCATTTGCTCGAACTGCTAAGAGCAGAGGGATACACTTTAATACTTCGGGATATTTTCTCATCAAATTTTCAAAATCAGCTTCAATATTTTTAGAACCGATGAGGGAATTTAAGATATTAAGTTCAACCTTGATATTATCGACGTTTCTGTGAACCTTTTCAAAATCTATGTAATAACCATAGTCTGCGATACTGTCACGAAAACCTGACAACCACGCATTAAAATTTCTCATTATTCATTCTCCTTTAACGTAATTTCAACTTTATCAGTATATATTTTCCATATAGATTTTTTAGGAGCATAAGAGCCATCTTTGCGTATAAGACCTAAATTTCTATACAACTCTGTAACGCCAGACAAGAAACAATTTGTTTTATCTGTTTTCAATTTTTTTAATTCACTTCCGTTTATCGAAACAGATACAGTTTTTTGATTAGGCTCAAGAATGTCTATCAATGCTTTGGGCATTCGTATTATTCTTGCTCGGATATCATTTGCTGTTATTTGTTTATCTACAATAGTTATAGGAGAAGAATCATCATTGTGAAGACCGCCTGTTATTGGTAAATCGTCATTTGGATTTTTTAATTCATCCATCATTTCCCTGCTGAAAACAGGTTTATAAACAAAACCTATTTCGTTATCAATACAACTTTCAACCAGCGATTTCCCATCAATTAAAATAATGGGACGAGACAAATCATCCATTACAAACTCTTTGGTTTTTGTTGAATACGAGGCGGTCGTTATAAACAATCCTTTGCTACCAGATTTCATTACACCTCTTAAGGCTCTTACTTTTTTGATAGGTATTGTAGTTCCGGGCTTATTCCTTTTTGCCTGAACAAAATATTCAACAGAGTCTGCGCCCTCTAATCCGCCAACTCCATACCTTATCGCTTCAAGATCAATGCCACCATCAACAGAACGTTGAGTAACTCTAACCTCATCTAATCCTATTTTTTCAAGATATACTTTAAGAAATTCTTCAAAAGCATATCCGCTTTCAAAATAAGAATAAAAATCATATATCAATTTGTTTTGTTCTTCTATAGTTAATTCAGTCGTTTTTCGCATATATTCTCCTTAAAAATTACTGATAAGCAAATCTTTAATTTTTCCTCTTGATTCGCTATTACAGTTAATCATACGAGTTGCTTCAACTAGTTTAATTTTATGTGCAGAATAGATATTATCAAAGAAATCATCATCTGTATTTGAATTCTTCGGATCGGAATTACTAATTACAATCTTTGCACCTTTTCTATCCACATCATCAACAAATCGTGCAAGCTCAATCTGTTCTTCATCGTTAAACAAGTTCTCGGTATATGCCGTAAAACTTGCCGTATCTGTAATAGGTCTGTATGGGGGATCAAAATAAACAAAGGTATTTTCATCAATAAAGTTAGCTGACTCTCTGTAATCTCCGCATACGATGGTAACTCTATGCAATTTTTCCGATACTGCTCTAAGATTTTTTTCATCACAAATCATCGGATTTTTGTATGCTCCCATAGGAACATTGAATAAACCTTTTTTGTTCACACGGTATAAGCCGTTAAAACAGGTTTTGTTCAAAAAAATCATCAATGCCGCTTTTTCAAGATTTATATTTTTGTCACCGTTGACTTTTAGTTCATTAAATCTGCTACGTTTATTAAGATAGTATCCTTTTCTATGTTCTGTATCAAGCGGTATAAAATCATTCTGCATTGCAGAAAGTATTTCAATTAAATCATCAATATTATCTCTGATAACACGATAAGTATTGATAAGTTCAGCGTTAATATCGCTGATATAAACTTCATCTAAATCATATTTACTAAGTATATCAAACGAGACAGCACCACCGCCGACAAATGGCTCGGCATATTTGGTTATTTCGCCGTTTTCAAAAGGATAGTAGCGCTCAATTTCTTTAATAAGCTACCCTTTACCGCCTGCCCATTTCAAAAAAGGTTTAACTGCTTTTTCTTCGGTTTGATTATATCGTGTACTTCTTGCATCTATGGGCTTTTCTGCGGAAGAAGGAATAATCCACATATTACCGACCATAGTTGTTTCTTTAATTCTTTGTTCAGAGCACAAAACCGCCACTCTTCTTTGGGAAATGCCCCATTTATCAGCAGCTTCTCTTGCAGACATAAATTCCATAAAAATCTCCTGTTTCTACACTGTGTGTCATTTACTATATTATATTCTAAATCTCGAATAATAGCAATATCATATTTTAAGATAGATGTAAATTTTCAGAAATGAATGACAGTGGCAGGTATTGCTCCCTGCCGTCGTTATGTTTATATCTTGTAAATTATATCCGCATTTACAATTTCCGTTGCACGGTTACGGATATTGTTCATTTTTCGAACCCATAGCATTTGGTCAGTTGCTTTTAAGTTTTCGGTTACATTTTCTTTTTCGGCTAAGTCTTTTACCAGCCGGAGAAAAAGGTCTTGAGCCTGCTGTTCAATATCTGCAAGATATGAATTTAGCTTACCGCTTGTCAGCAAATTGTAATAACGCACTTTATGATTTTGCTTCAAATATCGTTTATGCCTCATTGCCCAAGCGCCGATATTCGCTTTCTTTTCTTCTTCCGCCGGTAATAAATCGGGCAACATATAGTCGCCGACCTGCGTATAAGTACCGCCTGTTTGTTCAAAAATTGTGTTTGCCATTTTGTTTTACCTCCAAAAATTTATTTATCTTGAGCGTGGGTTTTCACGCTTACGACCTTTAATATTTCTTGCCTGTTCAAGCAACTCGTCAATCTGTTTATGCCCGAAAACTTTGCGCAAAAGTTTGTAATCTTTGACTTCCGAACGCAAATTTTCGTTTTCACTTTTCAGCTTGCTGTTTATTTTCGATAACATTTCGTTCTCACGATAGAGGTTGCCGTTCGTGATATTTAATCTATGGTAACTGTCCCAACCCTCAAAGCAACGAGCCAATGCCGTCTTGATTAACGCTTTTAATTTTTGAATAAGCGGCTCTGCAATTTTTACTTTATATGCTTTTGCGGACATAAAACTTTGCGGCTCGGAGAGCTGATATTCGGATGCATTATCAAGCATTTCTTCCACATTTCTTAAGTTTTCCAAACCATCATCATAGTTTAACACTCGCTCGGATAACACATTAAATTCGGCTTGCTTTTCCTTGATTTTAGCACCTAATTGTTCAAGCTCTGCCACTCGTTCTTGCTTTTTGTAATCAAGAACAGACAAATGTTTTTCGTGTGAGCCTTTATGTTCCCACTCAATTCCGTAGCGTTCCATTACTAAAGCTAAAGCGGATTTTTCTGCGCTTACCCATTGATTCCACTCGGTATCTCCACGAGTTCCGCCTTTGAAACCTTGTGCGGCAAGTGCTTGTTTTAGCGATACCCTCGTATCAAGTCCACGCTTGCTGCCGGTTGTGAACGGAACAAAATCAATGTGCAAATGGGGCGTTGCCTCGTCCATATGCAGATGAGCAGAGAACACTTTTAGGTTGGGATTTCGCTCTTGAAATCCACGGTAATACTCATCTAAAACCTGCCGTGCAAGCTGTCCGTTTTCGCTTTCGGCACTCATATTTTCCTTATCGCCAATCTGCAAAATCAGTTCGTGAAACGGTTTTTCTTGCTTAGAATTTCTGATTTTTTCATAGTAATTTTCTATTCTACGGTCGGCTCTTGTCTGTTTTTCGTTGTATCTTTTTAGCGCTTCATCAAACAATTCGTGGTAGATTTTCTTCATCGGTTTGTTACAGTAATCAATGTTAAGATGACTACGCTCACCGTCAACATTTTCTGCCTTGAATTTGCGGCTGTTATGATTGACCGAGCCTTTACCCACCATTGCACTTATCGTTCTTTGCATTATATACACCTCCAATCTCATAAACTTACTCATTCTCGGTTCTGTTACTCTTGTCAAGAGTAACGCAAAAGCACTTTTGACAGACAAGCCCATCAAAAATGCAACCTGCAAGCAGGTTTTGCGCTCCTTGAGAAGCAGGAGTGGCTTTTTGAAAAAAGCCACCTGCACCCTACAAAAACTTTAATGCGTGTCAAACCGTGACGGTGGTGACGATGTTTTCGACCTCGTCATCGTTCTCAGAAAGTTTGTCACGGTCGTCACACATTGTCACGCTGTCCGTATCTTTCCAAAGAGAAATCTTGCGTCCACCGTGGGTGCGGCTTGCTTTGTAATGAATACCATAATTTCGAAGCAAGCGTCCAGAGTTGATACTCAACTTGAGAGATAGTACATTCGGTTTCATATCCGAACCGAGTTTTTCACATAGCTCTGAAGCTGTACCATTCCAACAGTTACCACCCGAAGAAACAAACTCTGAAATTTTTTCAAGCAACGGATCGGGCGGTTCTTCCCAAAGTTCCGTTTCGGCTTCTTCAAAATTCCAAACCAAACGCTTTGTATCTCTGACGAGTTTAATTTTCATATCCGGCTGATCCCTGCCTACAATATCGAGCGTGGCATTGTTAGAAGTGCGTTTTTCTTTTTTGAGCGCAAACGCTCCGTCCGCTGCACCAAGCAATCCGTTTGTGCCGGAAATCATATCAAATATATCTTCAGCCTTTTCTTTTCTGGTGTGGTGAACAATTAGCATTGCGACCTTGTAGCTATCGGCTAATGCTTTCAGCCTTGCAACAATATCGTAGTCGCTGCTGTAACTGTAATCAGCCCCGCCCGTTTCTCTCACACGCTTGAGCGTATCAATAATAATGAGTCCCGTGTCTGGGTGTTCACACATAAATCCTTTGATTTGTTCGTCCAATCCGCCGTTTACGGTTTTGCATTCCGTCGCAAAATACAAATCGTCTGTACCATCTGCGCCGAACATCTGAAACAGTCTTCGCTGTAAGCGTTGATAGTTATCTTCCAAAGCAAAGTACAACACCGGAGTTTTCTTCACCTTGTAATTCCATAGCGGTGTACCCGTGCTGATATGATAGGCAAGCTGTGCCATCATAAAACTTTTGCCGACCTTTGGAGAGCCTATGAATAAGTAGGCTCCCCGATAAAGCAGACCGTCAATCAATGCTTCCGTTGGCTCAAAGTCTGTATCATATAGTGCAGAAAGAGATACCGTTTTAAGATAGGACGGATCCATTTGCCTTAACATTTCTCTCTGCATTTCACGAAGACTTTTCTCTAAGTCCTTGAAATTTTCGGCACTATCGGTTATACTATCATTACATACATTTAGTGACTGCTCCGTATCTGCGCCAACAGATATAATCGGAGTGGTCATTTTTTTATTTTCCATTGTTGCCATCTCCTTTCAATCCGTTCATTGTGGTAGTAATAAGGTCAATAGTAGCAAGAAGCTCCGGCTCAATGCTCCCGCCGACATCAATTCGTTGCAATTCATTAAGGATGAATTCCATTTGAGTTTTAAGAGCCTTGTAAACTCTCGGATTTGGCTGAACCACCACCTCACGCTCCATACATTTGCGATAACAATATTCCTGCTTGGGCAATCCCGAAAGAGCAATGGCTCTGTTTAGCTCCTTTTGTTCTTCGGGAGATACTCTGAAAGCTACGGTAATACTGCGAAAACGATTATACTTATCAACATTTTTGGCTGACATAATATCACACTCCTTTATTCATAAAATCAAGTTTAACTGCCATTTCCTTTTGCTTTGACGGGAACAGATGCGCATAGCGATAAGTAATTTCTATACTCTCGTGTCCCACTCGGTCTGCAATGGCTACTGCCGAAAATCCCATATCAATTAAAAGGCTGATATGACTGTGCCTTAAATCGTGAATACGAATACGCTTTACACCTGCAGCTTTGGAGCCTCTGTCCATTTCGTGATGAAGATAGCTTTTCGTTATGTTGAAAATACGGTCTTTCCTTTTCAGCCCGTACTGCATATCAAAGAACTCCTGCATTTCAGTACAAAGAAAATCCGGCATTTGTACTGTTCGATTACTTTTCTTTGTTTTCGGTGAAGTAATCATATCTTCACCTTTTATTCTTTGATATGTTTTGCTGATTTTTACCGTTCCCTTTTCAAAATCAAAATCAGCAGGGGTAAGAGCAAGCAATTCTCCCTCACGAATACCTGTCCAATAAAGCATTTGAAATGCATAGTAAGAAATCGGTTTATCCATCATTACTTCGGAGAACTTTTGATATTCTTCCTTTGTCCAAAACAGCATTTCCTTGCGTTCTTCACTACCCATATTTCCGGCTTTTGCGGCGGGATTGCTACGCAAGTCATAAAATCTTACTGCATAATTAAATATGGCAGAAAGTTGATTGTGCAGCGTTTTCAGATAGGATGATGAATAGGGCTTATTCTCCTCGTTACGATATGCAAGCATTTCATTTTGCCACGCTCGTACATCTTTGGTTGTAATCTCATTAATTTTGTAATTTTCAAAATACGGCAGAATTTTCTGCTGAATAATATTTTCTTTCGTTTGCCAAGTGCTTTCCTTTAATCGTGGCTTTTGCTCTCGGCAATAAATTTCAACAAAGGCAGAAAAGGGCATATCCAAATCTCCCGAATTTTGTTGTCGGAAAGTATGCTCCCATTCCTGCGCCTCTCGTTTGGTATCAAATCCTCGCTTACACTTTGGCTTGCGTTCGCCTTTCCAATTTGTGTATTGAGTCATCACATACCAAGTTCCGTTATCTTTGTTTTTGTAAGCTGGCATTATATCTCTCTCCTTTCTGCTCCGTAAACTCTTTCATTAAAATACTGTCGGCTGATGCGTCCTGCAACTGTGATATATCCTTTTGCACTCAACTCATCATTGAGCTGTTTTATAACCTTATATGCATAAGATTTCGATACATCCAATTCTTCTGCAACCTCATCGGCTCTGATAAAAGATTTTTCTGTCATAAAAATACCTCCTTTATAATTGTTTTGGTTGTTTAGTGTCGGATACTTTCTGGCCGCCATCCGATTTGCCCGGGCGGACACACCATTACTGTGATGTGCGACAGTTATTCAGTTGTTAGACTAAAACATATTTGTTTAAGTCTGTATTTGCTATTATACTAAGCAAATACAGTTATGTCAAGAGGTTTTTGAGAAAATATTAAACTTTTTTGTTTTATCTATCTTGACAATCACTAAGCATATCTGTTATAATCAATTCAACCTTACATAAAGGAGCAATGATTATGGCTATTGGTGAAAGAATCCGTTTCTTTAGAAATTTAAGAGGTATGACACAAAAGTGGCTCGGTCAGGCTGTGGGCTTTCCGCAAAAAACTGCTGACATTCGTATGGCGCAGTATGAGTCAGGCTCAAGAACGCCCAAAGAGGACTTGGTAAAGACACTTGCAGGAGTGCTTGAGGTTTCGCCTTTGGCACTCAGAATTCCGGATATTGATAGTGAGCTTGGCTTTATACACACTCTTTTTGCTGTTGAGGATTTGTACGGCGTAAGAGTAGAAAAGAATGAAAATAATGTACATATCGTCTTTGACGGTAATAAGCCGAATGTTGACCGTTCTGTTTTCCAAATGCTTGCCGCTTGGGCAGAACAAGCTGAAAAATACAGAAGTGGCGAGATTTCTAAAGAACAATACGATGAGTGGCGTTATACTTATCCCGAAAAAGACACCACGCAACGTTGGGCAAAGGTTCCGTCACAAGAACTCAGCGATGCTCTCGTAGAAGCCTTTAAGGATAAGCTCAAGGACTAATCAAGGAGGATTATAAATGGAAAAATTCTTCGGTTGGTTATTTACTTGTGAGCATATATTCACTTTGGCAACCGTACTTTTATCCGGTTTGATTTCGTGGTGGATTTCGGCAGCCTATTTCAAGAAAGGCAATCGTAACGCATTAAGATTAAATGTCTTGTTTCCGATGCGACGAATAATCTCCGAACAGCGTTCTTGGAAAAATTACAAAATTCTTGAAGATACTTCAAAAACACACGATGCAAAATACCTTACCAAAAAGGAGCGAACTGCATTAACAGCTTTTCTGTCGGCTTATAAAAATGTATGTTCATATAACTATTCATCCGTTTGTGCCGAAAGCCTATTTTCATATTTCTGTTATAAGCTTGAGCAAAACGGCATTAACACAAAACCTGTTCCTATTGAAATTGATGATGAAATCGTTGATTATGAGGTGCCGTCAGATTTGCTTTATTTACGAGACGACCTTTCCAAAATTATTGAAGATCGACCTTTTGAATATGATGAAGAAGGTCGTACAACTGATATAATAAAGGATTTGTTTGTAGAGTATTGCAAACGGTTTTACAGCAATGATAAAATTGAATACTTTGATGATTATTCATTAGATGAAGTCCTCAAAAAAGCTAAAAATAGAACCGAATGGGATAAAAAGCTTGCCTCATATAAAGTTGCTAAAGATAATTTCCTTGCATTAAAGGTTTTCGAAAACAATTAAACCTACAAACGATAGAAACCCCGTACTGACAAATTCCGTCAGTACGGGGTTTAATGTTTAATATGGTGTTTTTTGTGAACCAAAAGATATTACTCTTTACCCACAAACCACTTGATATATCCGATAAAGGTGTTCAAGTGTAATCTTATCAAAATCTTATCAACAAGGATTTTGAAATTCCGAAAACCCGCATAAATAAAGGGTTTTCAGCGTTTTTCAATTTATTCCCACTCTACTGTTCCGGGGGGTTTACTTGTTATATCATAGACTACTCTGTTGACATGTTCTACTTCGTTGATGATGCGGTTGGAGACTCTGCCTAGGATTTCGTAGGGGATTTTTGCCCAGTCGGCTGTCATAAAATCATCGGTTGTAACGGCACGGAGGGCGATGAGTTCGTCATATGTTCTTGCGTCACCCATAACGCCTACGGTTTTAACACCCGGGAGAACTGCGAAAAACTGGCTCATTTTATCTGCGTAACCGCACTTATCCATTTCATCACGAAGAATTGCATCGGCTTCCTGAAGAATACGAACCTTTTCGGCTGTAACTTCACCGATTACACGCACACCGAGTCCCGGACCCGGGAACGGCTGACGCCATACGAGGTCGTGCGGAAGTCCAAGCTTCTCACCTACTACTCTTACCTCATCCTTGAAGAGGTCTTTAAGTGGTTCAATTACACCTGCAAAATCGATATCTTCCGGGATACCAACCTGATTGTGATGTGTTTTGATTTTTGCGGCATCGCCTTTACCGCTTTCGATACGGTCGGGATAAATTGTGCCCTGTGCAAAATAACCCTCGCCGTAGCTTTCACGGATTTTGTTCCAGAACACCTTATAAAATTCTGTGCCAATGATGTGGCGTTTTTCTTCGGGTTCTTCAACACCTTTAAGCTTTGCAAGAAACTCTTCCTGACAATTAATGCGGACAAAGTTCATATCAAAAAGCTTTGTAAAGGTCTGCTCTACAAAGTCGCCCTCGTCTTTTCTCATAAGTCCCTGATCCACGAAAACGCAGGTAAGTTGTTTACCGACTGCCTTACTGAGAAGTGCTGCGGCAACGGATGAATCTACACCGCCCGAAAGTCCGAGAACTACACCCTTATCACCAATCTGCTCTTTAAGCTGTGCAACAGTTGTGTCGATGAAGCTTTCCATTTTCCACTCACCCTTACATTCGCAAACATCGTAAAGGAATGAACGGAGCATATCTTTACCGTTATCTGTATGGTTAACTTCGGGATGGAACTGAACACCGTAAAACTTTTTTTCAGGACATGACATTGCGGCTACGGGACATACATCCGTTGTAGCTGTAATGCTGAATCCTTCGGGAGCTTCATTGATATAGTCACGGTGACTCATCCATGAAATTCCTTCACTCTTTACGGATTTAAAGAGGATATCATTGTTATTATATCTTGTAACTGTCTTGCCGTACTCACTTGATGAATTGTCTGTAGCCGAAACAACATTGCCTCCGAGCGTGTATGCCATAAGCTGACAACCGTAGCAAATGCCGAGAATCGGGATTCCGAGTTCAAAAATTTCAGGAGTATAGTGCGGTGATGACTCGTCATAAACGCTGTTAGGACCGCCTGTGAAGATAATACCTTTTGGGTTAATGTCTTTGATTTTCTGAATATCAACGGTATAAGGAAGAATTTCGCAATACACATTGCACTCACGAACTCTTCTTGCAATCAGCTGATTGTACTGACCGCCGAAATCAAGAACAATGACAGTTTCTTTTGTAGCATTGCTCATAGTAAAATTCCTTTCAAATTTAAAGAATACCGCACAGAATTTGTGCGGTATTCAATTAATATTTTAATTATCTGTAAATAATATCGTTTCTGGAAGGACCGTTTGAAACCATTGTAATCGGCACACCGATAGCCTTTTCGGCAAATTCAATGTATTCACGGCATTCCTTAGGAAGCTTGTCATATTCTGTAATACCTGAAATTGAACACTTCCAGCCCTTGAGCTTTTTGAGGATAGGTTTGCATCTTTTAAGCTTTGTTGTTGACGGGAAGTAGTCAATTTCCTTGCCGTCAAGCTCATAACCTACACAAACAGGGATTTCATCAAGATATCCGAGAACATCAAGAACCGTGAACGCAACCTGTGTTGCACCCTGAACCATACAACCGTAGCGTGTTGCAACGAGGTCAAGCCAACCCATTCTTCTCGGTCTGCCTGTTGTTGCACCGAATTCTCCGCCGTCACCGCCTCTTCTGCGAAGTTCGTCAGCCTCATCGCCGAAGATTTCAGAAACAAATTCACCTGCGCCTACCGCACTTGAATAAGCCTTGACAACTGTGATGATTTCTTTGATTTCATACGGAGGAATACCTGCACCTACAGCACCGTAACCTGCGATTGTATTGGATGAAGTAACCATAGGATAAATGCCGAAGTCAGTATCCTTGAGTGAACCAAGCTGTCCTTCAAGAAGAATATTCTTTCCGTCTTTGAGCGCATTATGAACAAAAGTGAATGCGTCACCGACATAAGGAGCAAGAAGTTCCTTATATTCCATTAGCTTGTCAAAAACTTCCTGTTCTGTGATTTCGGGCTTGTTGTAGAGGTTTTTCAGAGTTGCATTCTTGATTTCAAGAGCGTGTCTGATTTTCTCTCTGAGTGAATCGGGATCATCATAAAGTTCATTAATCTGGAAACCGATTTTTGAATACTTGTCAGAATAGAACGGAGCAATACCGCTCTTTGTTGAACCGAAAGAATTTTTGCCGAGACGCTCTTCCTCATAGCAGTCAAATGCTACATGGTAAGGCATAACAATTTGTGCTCTGTCAGAAATAATAATGTTTGGCTCAGGAACTCCGCGATCTTTGAGGTGAGCCATTTCCTTAACGAAGTTTTCAACGCTGAAAGCAACACCGTTGCCGATTATATTGGTGATATTCTGATGGAAAACACCCGAAGGAAGCTGGTGAAGAGCAAATTTTCCGTAATCGTTGACTATTGTATGTCCTGCGTTTGCACCGCCTTGAAAACGAATTACGATGTCGCTGTCGTTTGCGAGAACATCGGTAATTTTACCCTTGCCCTCGTCGCCCCAGTTGGCACCTACAATTGCTTTTACCATTTTACAAAACTCCTTTTTGCAGACTCACGGTCTGCTGTAAATAAAATATATACTTGAACCAAAGGTTCGATTAAATCAGTTTAATTAAACATTGATTTCAGGCTTGTCAGACTCAACATCTGCGTACTTTTCAAGAACAGGCTTGATGCACTCGTTGAGGAAGTCCTCTGTCTGCTCTTTTGCTCTGCCTGTGTAGTTTTCCGGCTTGAGAATCTTTTCAAGCTCTTCAAGAGTAACGCCGAATGCCTCATCTGCGGCAATTCTTTCGAGAAGGTCATTCTCGCCGCCTTCAACCTTGACTACTCTTGACGCAGCCATTGAATGCTCACGGATTTTCTCGTGAAGCTGCTGTCTGTCAGCACCACGCTTTTTAACTGCATCCATCATAATATTCTCTGTTGCCATGAACGGAAGTTCTTTTCTGAGTCTTTGTTCAATTACCTTTGGATAAACAACAAGACCGTCTGCAACATTTGCATAAAGTGAAAGGATACCGTCAACTGCGAGGAATGCCTCCGGAACGCTGAGACGCTTGTTGGCTGAGTCATCAAGCGTTCTTTCAAACCACTGTGTGGCAGTTGTAAAGTAACCGTTGAGAACATCAACCATAACATATCTTGAAAGTGAACCTATACGCTCACTTCTCATTGGGTTACGCTTGTAAGCCATAGCCGATGAACCGATCTGATTCTTTTCAAACGGCTCTTCAACCTCTTTGAGGTGCTGAAGAAGTCTGATATCATTTGAGAATTTAGCGGCTGACTGAGCAATTCCTGCAAGAACATTGAGGAACTGTGAGTCAAGCTTTCTTGAATATGTCTGACCTGATACAGGGAAACAAGCCTTGTAGCCCATTTTTTCTGCAATCTTACGGTCAAGCATTTTGCACTTTTCGTGATCTCCGTCAAAGAGTTCAAGGAAACTTGCCTGTGTACCTGTTGTACCCTTTGAACCGAGAAGCTTAGCCTTTGAAAGCTGATACTCAACATCTTCAAGATCCATAAGAAGCTCCTGAAGCCAGAGAGTCGCTCTCTTACCTACTGTTGTTGGCTGTGCAGGCTGAAAATGAGTGAATGCAAGGGTTGGAAGAGCCTTGTATTCATCGGCAAACTTTGAAAGGTTGCGGATAACGGTGATAAGCTTATTTCTGATAAGCTTGAGTCCTTCTGTCATAATGATGATATCTGTGTTATCACCTACATAGCAGGAGGTTGCTCCGAGATGAATAATGCCCTTTGCGTTCGGACACTGAACACCGTAAGCATATACATGTGACATTACATCGTGACGAACAATTTTCTCTCTTTCCTGTGCAACTTCATAGTTGATATCATCAGCATGAGCCTTGAGTTCGTCAATCTGCTCCTGTGTAATTGGGAGTCCGAGTTCTTTTTCCGATTCTGCAAGAGCAATCCAGAGTTTTCTCCATGTTCTGAATTTTTTATCCGGCGAGAAAATGTATTTCATTTCCTTGCTTGCATAACGGGCTGACAAGGGTGATTCATAAGTATCTTTTACCATTATTTACATCCTTTCAATTAGTTGTCCTTTTTATTGTTTTCATCGAAGTTCATTCCGCCACGCTCTTTGCCCTTAAAGGTTTCTTTTGTGATAGGAGCGGGGTAATTACCCGTAAAGCAACCGTCACAAAAGCCTACTGGAGCGTTGTGAATCATCTCACGAAGTGACTCAACAGGGAGGTATCCGAGGGAATCAGCCTTGCTGAGCTTTGTGATTTCTTCGATTGTATGGTTGCAGGCAATAAGTTCTCCTCTTGACGGAATGTCAGTACCGTAATAACACGGCCACATAAACGGAGGTGAACTGATACGCATATGTACCTCTTTTGCGCCTGCCTCTTTGAGCATTGTAACAATTCGGTCAACGGTTGTACCGCGCACAATGCTGTCATCAATAATAACAACTCTCTTGCCTTTGATTTTGTCGGCAATCGGGTTGAGTTTAATTTTTACGCTTTTCATTCGTTCCTTCTGACTTGGCTTTATGAAGGTTCTGCCGATGTAGCTGTTCTTCACAATAGCCTTTTCATAAGGAATTCCGGATTCTTCGCTGTAACCGATTGCGGCATCAATTCCCGATTCGGGAACACCGACAACCATATCAGCCTCAACAGGGTATTTCCTTGCAAGAATTCGTCCTGCCTGCTTTCTTGCCTCATAAACGCTTACTCCGTCAATAAAGGAGTCTGAACGGGCAAAATAAATATACTCAAAAATGCAAAGTGCCTTTTTCTTGTCACCAAAGTCGGGTTTCATACTGCGGACACCGTTTTGGTCTACAATTACGATTTCGCCCGGCTCAACATCACGGACAAATTCTGCACCGCAGGCATCAAGAGCCGCACTTTCACTTGCAAAAACATAGGAATCGTTGTACTTGCCCATACAAAGCGGTCTGAATCCGTGAGGATCACGAACCGCAATAAGCTTTCTCGGGCTCATAACAAGGAGCGAATAAGCTCCCTCAATTACCTGCATTGTTCTTGCAACGGCATCTTCAACAGAATGACATTTAAGTCTTTCACGGGCAATTACATAGCAGATAACCTCGCTGTCGATTGTTGTCTGAAAGATTGCGCCGCGCTGTTCAAGACTTCTGCGAATTTCAAGCGCATTGGTAAGGTTGCCGTTATGGGCAATTGAAAGCGTACCCTTTACATAACGCATAACAAGCGGTTGTGCATTTTCCAGCACAGAACCGCCTGCAGTCGAGTAACGGACATGCGAAACCGCCATTTGTCCGTTGAGAGAATCAAGAATTTTGTTGTTAAAGACCTCGGTAACAAGGCCCATATCTTTGTGATAATCAATTACACCTTCGTCAGATACAGCGATGCCGCAGCTTTCCTGTCCTCTGTGCTGGAGAGCAAGCAAGCCGTTATAACAAGCGTATGCAGGGTTAATTGTGCCGTCGCTGAATATGCCGAATACTCCGCACTCTTCGTGCAGACCTTCTTTTGCAAAATTATCGAAAGAAAATTCCAAGGTGCCACCATCCGATTAATCAAAATAACTATCCAAAGTTTAATTCACATATCTTAATTCAAAAATTCACAATGTAGTTATTATGCAAGACCTACACGCTTCATCATTTCGGCATAAGCCTCTTCAACACCGCCCATGTCACGACGGAAACGGTCTTTGTCGAGTTTTTCCTGAGTATCCATATCCCAGAAACGGCATGTATCGGGAGAGATTTCGTCAGCAAGAAGAATCTTGCCCTTATATCTGCCGAACTCAATCTTGAAGTCGATAAGATCAACCTTGCACTGCTTGAAGAATTCAATCATAATCTCATTAATCTTGAAAGCCATTTCTGTGATTGTGTCGATTTCTTCCTTTGTAGCAAAGCCTGCTGCGAGGATGTGATATTCATTTACCATAGGATCGCCGAGTTCATCGTTCTTATAGCAGAATTCAAGAACAGGAGTCTTCATCGGTGTGCCTTCGGGAAGACCGAGACGCTTTGAAAGACTGCCGGCAGCTTTATTTCTTAAAATTACCTCGAGAGGAACAATTTCAACCTTCTTGAGGACTGTATCTCTGTCGTTAAGCTCTTCAACAAAGTCTGTTGCAATACCATGCTTTTCAAGAAGCTTGAACATAAAGTTTGACATACGGTTGTTTACAACACCCTTGCCAACGATTGTGCCCTTTTTCTCTCCGTTGAATGCAGTTGCGTCATCCTTGTAGGAAACGATGCAGAGATCGGGATCTTCTGTAGAAAATACCTTTTTAGCTTTTCCTTCGTAAAGTAATTCTTTCTTTTCCATAATCAAATCCTCCATAAAGATGCGGCTTTGCGCCGTAATTAAAAAACAATACAAGATACATTATAATATATAAATCAAAAATAAGCAACCGTATGAGAATTAAAAATAAAAAAATTGACGAATTTTTTAAAAAATTGCCTGTATCAAAAAATTATGAAACAAAAATAATCTTAAACAGGGCATTTTTGCAAAAGGAAAAGGAACAACACGGCGTGTATTGCTCCTTTGAAATTAAAATCTGACTGTATTCTGTTTATTTCTGAATATAAAAAGAATTATAGGTCTTAAAAGTCCGCAGGTTAGGACATTTACTACTGTGAGAACATCCGAATATCTGATGTTAAGATTTTTGAATATTTTATCGGCGATAATTACATCTATCAAAAATGAGGCAATGACACAAGCTAACAGGGCAATCAAGCCGATGATACCGATTTCCAGTTCAAAGCAGAAAAACAGAACGGCAACGGTTGCGATTGAAAGGTTCAGCACACCTTCTATTATGCCTAAAGCCTTATTCCCTGCAATTTTACCGAGCAGATATTTATTATAAAACGGAATCCAAGCTGTACCGCTGTGCTTATAGTACAAGTTCTTGCACATACCCATTGCCGCAATGCTCTCAAAAACATAGCTTACTGCAAAATAAATAATCAGCACGGCAATTACTGCTATAAAGAACACATACATAGCCGAAAGCATTCCCATTAAAAGCATAACACTTATTCCGCCCATAATTATCGCCCTCCGAAATATACTAAAAAAGGACACTAACCCCTATGAGTTAATGTCCTTTTGGTGCCGGTGACCGGACTTGAACCGGTACGGTATCGCTACCGGCGGATTTTGAGTCCGCTACGTCTGCCAATTCCATCACACCGGCAAATGCAAAACATATTATACAATACAAATCAGGAAAAATCAAGTTATATTTTTAAATTTTTTGCCTTAATTACTACGCTGTAAATAGAGGTGAATCAATTTGTGTGAAAATACAAACGGTTTTTCTTCTTTGGCGTTGATTTTGGGTGAATTTATTATACTGTATTTTAAAGTTACTTTTTGTCGGATTACATCATTTTAATCATGCAAATACTTTATACGGATGTTTTAATCCTTGAAAATAATATGCCTCTATGTTAGAATAGCTTTGAGGATGTGATAATTTGATAAATAACCAGTTTTCGGGTAATAATATGCCGTTTTACGACAATAACCTTAATTATAACCGCAATTTCAAAAAAGAGTTCCAGTATGATAATCTCAAGCAAAGATCAAGCGGTTTAGGTTTTTTTGTATTTGCGTATTCGCTTACAATGACAGTAAGCGCAATGATAGTTGTAGAAGTTTTCAAGGCTTTTGGTTCGGCAAAATATATTTATTCTGACAATTATTCAATACTGACTTACTTTATGGATATATTTATTTCCGTATTTGCCGTTGTTGTTCCTGCATTTTTTTATATAAAGCTTTCAAGAAACAGTTTAAATGATATTATCAGCACAAAATATGTAAAACAAAAAAGTATGATACCCATTCTGTTTCTCGGAATGGGGGGTGCGATGATTGCAAATGTTGCCACGAGTGTTATCGCAGACAACTTCTCGCTTTTCGGAATTGAAAACACATCTTCGGGATTGACAATCGGAGATTCAAGTGTTTTGAGTATTGTTCTGAACATAATTTCAACAGCAATCGTCCCCGCTTTTGCCGAAGAATTTGCTTTCAGAGGAATAGTTATGGGTTCTCTGAGAAAGTTCGGTGACACAACAGCAGTTATAGGCTCTGCAATTTTGTTCGGTGCAATGCATCAGAATATATCACAAATTCCGTTTGCGTTTATTCTCGGACTTATTTTTGCGTATGTCGATTGCAAATTCAATTCCATTCTTCCGTCAATTGCAATCCATTTTCTTAATAACCTATATGCTGTTTCAATGAGCATTTTAAGAGATGCAAACATTGTTTCCGATTATGCGGCAACAATAATCAGTTACAGCCTGATTATTTTCTTCTGTATTGCAGGCTTTGTTTCATATATCGTACTTGCAAAAAATGATAAGAACTTTTTCAAAATGGCTGATAAGAAAGACGGAATTGTAAGTGAACTTAGCTTAAAAGAGAAAATGACTGCATTTCTTGTGAATCCCGGTATCATACTTTCACTTGTACTTTTTCTGATAACTACAATCACAAATTTAGGATTAATTAACAATGGATAAAACTTTATACTATATGCAAAAGGCTATTGAACAGGCTGAGATTGCCGCTGCGGAAAACGAAGTTCCCGTCGGTGCGGTAATTGTCAGAAATGATGAAATTGTTGCCACAGGAAGAAATCGCCGTGAACAAGGCAAGAACGCTCTTCTTCATGCCGAAACCGACGCAATCTACAATGCCTGTCAAAAGCTTGGCGGTTGGAGATTGTGGAACTGTGAAATTTATGTAACACTTGAGCCTTGCCCTATGTGTGCCGGTGCAATAATCAACGCTCATATTCCAAAGGTATATTTCGGTGCTTACGACTTAAAAAACGGCGCTTGCGGTACAATTACGAATCTGTTTCAAATGCCGTTCAATTTCAAGCCTGAATCAGTCGGCGGTATTATGCAGGAGGAGTGTTCAAAACTTCTCACCGACTTTTTTAAAAACTTACGCAATAAAAAATTATAGCAAAAATCCCGCTTACAAAAGCGGGATTTTTTATTTGCTGTTTTAATCAAAGCAACAAGATTATATTATTTTTCATCTCTTAAAATCTTACTTGCCGCAAGCATTACACCGAGCTTACCGCTGTGGAAGTTAAGACTTCCCTGCATCCATACTGCATACGGTTCACGCAACGGTGCGTCTGCAGAAAGTTCAATAGATGAACCGAGAGTAAATGCGCCTGCCGCCATAACTACCTGACTTTCGTAACCCGGCATATCCGACGGAATCGGAGATACAAAACTGTCAACAGCCGAACCGCTCTGAACACCCTCGCAAAAGCGGCATACCTTTTCTGCATTACCGAGCATGATAAGCTGAATGATATCTCCTCTTGCATCATTGTACTTAGGACTGGTTTCATAACCGAGAATTTCAAAAAGTGCCGATGCAAATACTGCAGTTTTAAGTGCTTCCCCCGTAACATGAGGAGCATGGTACGCACCCATAAAAAGTTCTCTGTTTGCGTTAAGAGTAGCACCGATTTCTTTGCCTGTACCGGGAGTGGTAAGTCTGTAGGCACACATCTCTACAAGTTCTTTCTTACCTGCAATATATCCGCCTGTAGGAGCAATACCGCCGCCTGGATTCTTGATAAGAGAGCCTGCCATCATATCAACACCAACCGATAAAGGTTCAACCTTGTCAATGAATTCACCGTAACAGTTATCGAGCATAATAATACTTTCGGGCGAATTGGCTTTTGAAATTTCACAAAGCTTTTTGATTTCTCTCCATGTGAGCGTAGGTCTTGTGCTGTAGCCTCTTGAACGCTGTATGTAAACCATTTTAGGCTTTTTTTCTGCAATGTCGCTTGCGATTTTGTCATAGTCAAGTGTGCCGTCAGGATTAAGTTCGGTCATTTCAAATTTTATTGAAAAGTCCTTGAGTGAACCTGGATAGTCACCCTCAATGCCTATAGCAGAACGGATTGTATCATACGGCATTCCTGTTACGGAAAGCATTGTATCTCCAGGTCTTAAAACGCCGAAAAGTGCAACTGTAAGGGCATGAGTACCGCTTACGAAATTATGACGGACAAGTGCGTCTTCTGCATCAAAAACATAGGCATAGACCTTGTCAAGAGCCTCTCTGCCTGCATCATCATATCCGTAGCCTGTAGAACCCCAAAGGTGACTTTCACGAACATCTGCAAGCTGAAAAGCCTTTATCATCTTCTGCTGGTTATATTCCTGAATATCGTCAATCTCCGCAAGCTTGTCCTTGCAAAGCTCCATTGCCTTTTCGGATGCTTTTATAACTCTTTCATCTATATCAAAAAAACTCAAATATATCACCTTTCAAAATAATATTCCTGCCATGATCCGCACTGTTCAAAACCGAGATTATTATAAAACGACTGATTTGCATTCTTGGCTCTGTGAAGATACACGGTCTTGTTCTCGGCAATCAGTCTGTTGGATATGTACTTTACAACAGTTGAACCGTAGCCGTGCTTTCTGTAGTCGGGATGACACGATACCGCACCCAACACGGCACCGTTACTGCTTTCGGCAACGGTCATAGCCATTGCAACAAGCTTTGTACCGTCATAAACTCCGTACATTCTCGTTGCATTATGACGAAGCTTGTGATTCACATCAACATAAAAATCATCAAACGGCGGCGGAACAAAATTTTCATCGGCACAGCTTACGATGAGATTATAAACCTCTTTAATATCGGGAACAGCAAAATTTATACTTTCGTCAACATTTTGAAACGGTTCTGATTTTTTCAGAATAACACCTGAAACGGATTTACTGCCGTATAAATTAAGGTTAAAATCTCCGCTGCATATTGCACTTGACGCACCCGCAACACGCATAAATGACGAAACTTCTTCAAGATTTGTTTTATCTGTGAGAAATAAAATGAAGTTTGTTCCGCATCGGGAAATTGCACCTGTACATTCATCTGTTTTATCGTCAATTATCGTCCAGTAGTCAACAAAAGCAAGCGATGAATCATAACTGTTGTACTGAGAAATTATTCTGCACGCAAACGGATCTTCCGCCGACAGGTTCATAATTACATTTATATAATTTTCATTGGCGGTTACTATCATTCAGACCGTCTTTCCTTTCGCTAAATTTCCGCCCGCAATATAATCGGACAATACTTTTGCAAGTTTTAAAACGCTTTCGCAATCATCAAGGTTTGCCGCAGTTGAAGGAGCATGAATATACCTTGACGGAAGTGATACCGCAAGAGTTCTCACTCCGCCTCTGCTCTGATGAATTGCACCCGAATCATTACCGCCTGCAACTGCTCTCTTATACTGAACAGCTATGTTATTCTTTTCGGCAAGTTCAAAAGCGGCACTTATCATTTCTTTATCATAAACTGTCGCCCTATCCATTACGGTAACCGTTGCGCCTTTTGACAAATTGCATACCTGATGAGATGCATCAACTTCCGCAACATCAGCAGCAGTTGTGCTTTCGATAACAAGAGCAAAATCAGGATTAACCGTAAAAGCCGCAGGTCTTGCACCACGCAGTCCCACTTCTTCCTGAACAACAAATGTGAAATACATATCATATTCGGGTTCGGATTTTATGAGATTAATAAGCACATAGCAGCCGAAACGGTCGTCAAGTGCCTTTGTAACAACAGTTTTGCCGTTAATCGTAAAGTCGCCCTCAAAATTAATGCCGTCACCGTAGTTTACATATTTAAGCGCATCTTCCCTGCTTTCGGCACCGATATCAATGTACATATCATTCATTTTCGGAACAGCAGTTTTTTCATCACCGTTTGTAAGATGAATCGGTTTCACACCGATTACACCGTTAAGACCGTTTCTGCCAACACATACACGCTTACCGGGAAGAACTCTTCTGTCAATTCCTCCGACCTCGTCAAATTTAAGGTAACCGTCAGATGTTATATCCGTTACCATAAGACCTACTTCATCCATATGTGCCGACACCATAAGTTTGCTTTTTGCAGACTTTTTTCCCTTTTTAAACACAATAAGGTTGCCGAGATTATCCGTTTTAATATCATCGGCACAGTCTTTAATCTCGTTAATTATAAGATTGCGAACATTCCCCTCATCACCCGAAATACCGTTGCAAAGGCAAAGCTGTTCAAGCAATTTTATGTCAATCATTGAAAGCACCTCCGCATTTAATGTATTCGGCAATAAGCTTTGCCGTATTGTCAACATCAGCTACAGAAATAACTTCATTCTGTGTATGCATATATCGCTGTGGGATTGATACAACAGCAGTTTTTACACCTTTTCCGCTGATTGAAATATGGTCGGCATTTGTACCTGTTCTGCCTGCTATCGGTTCAAGCTGATACGGTATATTTTTATTATTTGCAACGCTTTCAAGCGATTTGCTCATTTCTTTGTTGAGAATTGAAGAAATGCAAATCATTGGTCCTTTGTCGAGTTCAACCGAAGAATAGAACCCTGAAACATCCGGCTGAGATGCAAAACTTACATCAACAACAATCGACTCGTCTGCTTCAACTGTAAAAGCACCTGTTTTAGCGCCTGTGCCAAATGTTTCTTCCTGAGAGCTTAAAAGGATAATTACTTTATAATCTGTTTCATTGTCTTTCAATAACTCTGCACACTTAACAAGTGACGCAACACCGCATCTGTTATCAAGGCAAGGCGCAACAATTCTGCCGTTCAAAAGATTTGCCGGCTTTGAGGCAAATGTCAGCATATCACCGAATGAAATGAGTTTATTAACTTCATCATACGGCAGACCGAAATCAACCCAGATTTTGTCGATTGGCATAGCCTTGTCCTCTTTTCCGTCGGAAAGATGAGGAGGCATACAGCATACAACACCTGTTACATCAGGATTGTTCTGTAGACAAATCAGAGTATCGGCAAGAGTTCTTGCGTCAATTCCTCCGCACGGAGAAACTTTTACAAATCCGTTTTCATTTATTTCGGTAACCATAAATCCTATGCGGTCAATGTGAGCGTCAAGCAATATGGTTTTATCTGAATTTTTGTTACCGCAAACAGCCATAAGACTGCCGTTTGATATCTTTATGTCATCCGTGTAGTCCGATAAAAACTTTTCGGCAACAGACAAAGCGGGTTCTTCCCTGCCCGACACACCCATTGCACAACAGAGTTCAAAAATAAGTTTTTTTGTGTTCATTGTATATCTTACTTCAAAGCGTTGACAATTGACTTGAAGTGATTACCTCTTTCTTCAAAATTCTTGTAAAGTCCGAAGCTTGCACTTGCGGGTGAAAGCGAAACAATATCTCCCTTTGTTGAACGCTCACGGGCAACAGCTACAGCCTCTTCCATATTTGTTACATTGACGATTTCAATTTCATCTGCATCATAGTTTGAAGCCTCTTTAACGGCTTTTTCAATTTTCGGGGCAGTATCACCGAGAAGAATAAGGAGTTTTACTTTATCGTTGATTACGGGTCCGAGCGGCTCATAAGGAATATGCTTGTCATATCCGCCTGCAATAATGCAGATTTTCTGCTTGTAAAGTGAAAGTGTGCCGAGTGCGGTTCTTGTAGGACTTGACGCAATTGAATCGTTGTAATACTTAACACCGTCAACCTCTCTTACAAACTCCGCACGGTGAGCAACACCGCCAAAAGTCTTTGCAACGGCTGTCATTGTTTCTGCATCAACAAGTCCCCACACGGCTGAAATAGCGGCAAGATAATTTTCTACATTATGCATACCGGGAATTTTGATGTCATGAATGTTCATAATACGGGTAATTTTTCCGTAGTCATTATAGCAGATTGTATCGCCGTCAAGAAAAGCACCGTTTGAAACATTTTCCTTTACGGAGAACTTTGCAAGCTGACCTCTTACGCTGTCGGAAAAGCCGTTTGTAATCTCATTATCAAGGTTGAGAACAGCCTTTGAAAAAGCATTCTGATGAAGAATGATATTTTTCTTTGAATCAATGTACTCCTGCATATCCTTGTGTATATCGAGATGGTTAGGAGCAAGGTTTGTTACCACGGCAATATCCGGACTCTTTCTCATAGAGATAAGCTGAAAACTTGAAAGCTCAACTACTGCACAGTCATCGTCATTCACGCTTTCAATCTCAGGGAGAAGCGGCTTGCCGATATTACCTCCGAGGTGTACATTAAGACCTGCCGCCTTTAAAAATTCAGAAATAATCGTTGTTGTGGTTGTTTTGCCGTCAGAACCTGTCACAGCAATAATCCTGCACGGGCAAAGGTCGAAGAAAACTTCCATTTCGGATGTAAGAACAACGCCCTTGTTACGAAGCGCAACAAGCTCATCCTTATAAAAAGGTGTGCCAGGACTTCTGAAAACGATGTCGGCATCAATCTCGGAAAGATAATTTTCACCGAGTAAAAGTTCTGCACCGTACTCTTTAGCCTTAATACCGTTCTGTCCCAAATCTTCAAAATTCTTCTTATCGCAAGCAGTAACTTTTGCACCCTTTTCAACAAAAAGTTTTATAAGCGGAAGATTGCTTGTACCGATTCCGATAAAAGTAACTTTTTTCCCTTTTATACTGTCAAAAAATTTATCAGCCATAGCATTCATTGTAAAATCCCCTCTGCAATTAGTATTTTATGCCATTTCAGTGACTTTATGCCATACCATACAATTATACATTTTAACGGAAATAATTTCAACCGTAATACACTGATATTGCAATAATATTTTCAAAATGTTAAAATACGGTAGGTGATGTTATGCTGTACGATTTTATAATTATCAATAAAAAAGATAAAACTCCGCTTTACAGGCAGATTTATATGTCGGTCAGAAAATCAATTGAAACGGGAAGTCTGAAAAAAGGAACAAAGCTTCCGTCAATAAGGCGATTAAGTACCGACCTTGATGTTTCAAAAACTACTGTCAACGGAGCGTATGAACAGTTGTGTGCAGAGGGATATATATCAAACAGGCCACGAAGCGGATATTATGTTGAGGCACAGTTCAGCGGTACACCGTCAAAAAGCGATAAAATGTCTTCAAATATCAACAAAACAAAAAGATACTATGAATATGATTTCAGCAGTAAAAGCATTGATGACGGTATAATCAACATAAACGAATGGAAAAAATATGTTAAAGAGGTTTTAAATCAAAACTATCTGCTCACTTCCTACGGTGAAGAACAGGGTGAAGAAATTCTGAGAAATGCTCTGCAAAAATACAGCCTCGGCACACGGAGTGTAAACACCTCATACGAAAATATTATCGTCGGAGCAGGTACTCAGACGCTTTTGCACATACTCTGTTCACTTCTCGGCAATAATAAGAAAATCGCACTTGCGGATTACAGCTACATTCAGAGTGAATATGTGTTCAACAGTCACGGTTATGACATCAAATATTTCAGATGTGATAAATACGGAGCCTGTATTGATTCACTTGAAGAAATCAAGCCCGATATAATTCTTATAAATCCTAATTTTACCGTAAACAGTAACATTACAATGCCTGTTACACGCAGACTTGAGATAATCAAATGGGCAAAAGAAAATAATGTTTTGATTATTGAGGACGATTACAACGGTGAACTTCGATACAGTACGCACCCTATGCCGTGCGTACAGAATTATGATACCGAAAACACGGTTTATCTCGGCTCTTTTTCAAAGATACTTCTTCCCTCTGTCAGAATCAGTTATATGGTTCTTCCGCAAAAACTCACCGATGAATACAACAAAATCAAAAAATACACAAATCAGACAGCATCAAAAACAGAACAAATTGCCCTTGCAAAGTATATTAATAACGGTAAGCTTGATGTTCATCTGAGAAAAGCAAGAAGAATTTATCTTGAAAAAAGCAACCTTATGCTTTCAAACATAAAGAAATATTTCGGAACCTCCGTTAAAATTGTGTTTAACGAAACTTCGCTTTATGTTTCGCTGATTTTTAAGGATAAAACGATTGACGATTCTGTTATAAAGAAAATTGACGACGCCTTAATTAAAACTATGCAGTTCAACAAAGCCGAAAATATGATTGTGTTAAGCTTTTCGGGAATAAAAGATGTAAAAATTGAAAGCGGAATAAAATTACTTTATGAAACAATTTCAAAATAGCATAACAAAACGGGACTGAAAACAGCCCCGTTTTTCTGTATAATCAGTTTTCACAACCGCATTTAAAAGAAGATGTATGAGAAGAGTCACGGTCGCCACGGTGTATTGCGTTCGGCGGAAAGAATGAGTCTGTAGGAAAATCAATTTTACTGAAAACTTCGCACGGATCATCGGGCGCTGACGGACATTCCTTGCGGGGAACACAAAAATCATAGGACGGAATCATAATCTGTACATCTCTTTCAAGCCTTGTAATCGTAAAAATACCGATTGTAACAAGCACTCGCTGTGTTTCAGGCTGTGCAGGTTCTCCGTCAAGGTAATCAATAACACAATTCGGAAATGTTCTGCAAACAGTTATCGGATTCGCATTATTGTAATCCTGTAGATTTGCAGACAATGCCATTGGATTTGAAATTTGAACCGTTGCTCTCGGCAGGCAATAGGGATATTTGCACGGACAATCCGAATCTGATGTATCGCAAACAACATCCTTGTCACTGGAGAAAGACTTTACGCAGCCTTCACCGCCGTAAAGCACAACTCTTTTGCCGTACATTGCAAGACCTGTGACAGTTTCGGGAATCGCACCTGCGGCTGTATAGGCTTCAACGGTGACGGCAAAATAGTACATCATATCAACCGAATAAAAGCCACGATGGAACGCAACAGGCTCAACATCTACCGTAGATGTAATTATGCGCACATTACTTATCTTTACGGAACAAGCCCCATCAATAATTTTCTGGTTTGCTTCGGTAAACATAACAGGAAGATTCGAAAGGCAATCTTTTGCTCCGCAACTGTCATAGATTCGTGAAACATTGATACAAACAGGTTCACAACCGTTAGTTTGCTCGCCGCCTTCGGTGCATGCATTTTCCGAGGAACAGAAAGGTACATCTGACATAAAAATAACCTCCGTAAAAGTATTGACAGTTCAATTAATGCACTGTAACAATACATTTTATGGAGGTTTTGATTTTTGGTGATTAACAGCAGAAAATTAACCGTAAAACGGGGCAAGTGTTTTATTAATGTTATTAAACAGATTAATCGGACTGCTGTTTGAATAGTTTGAAAGTGCTATATAAATTTGATTTTCGTCTTTTGTAAAAGCGAGAGCGGCATTATACTTGTCGATTTTTCCTGTGTGAGAAATCATATTGCTGTCTTTTGACACAACAAAGCCGTAACCGTAGTTACCCTTGTACGGCGTTGTCATTTCCTTGAAAGATTTTTCCGAAATGAGCTTGTTTGTACAAAGAGCGTCAACCCATTTGAGTAAATCGGGAACATTGGATATTAAACCGGTTGCAGAATATCCTACTCCAGGATACAATGTCCATGCGTTATCATAAATATCCTGATATCCTACAGCTAGCTTATCAGTGCCCTCAAAGCCTGTGTTCATCATTCCCGACGGTTTAAGAATATTCTCTTTAATATATTTTTCGTACGAGGTTTTGCTGACCTGTTCGATGATATCACCGAGAAGAAAATATGCACTGTTTGAGTACATATACTTCTCATCGGGTTCAAAATTAAGTTCCTGATCAAGTATCCAGTCCATTACGGCTTTTTTATTTTTCTTTGCGGAATTTTCGGCTGAAACCTTATATTCAAGCTGAGATTCGTTGTATGCATAAGTATTTGTATCGCCGTCTTTGTTGATGTAATCCTTTATGCCCGCTGTCATTGTAAGCAGGTTTTTAACGGTGATTTTTTTGCCGTATTTATATGACGGAAAATATTTGTCGATTGTATCATCAAGTGAAAGCTTTCCCTCCTCAACAAGCTGCATAACCGCAACAGCAGTAAACTGCTTTGTGAGCGAAGCAATTCTAAAGCATGTGTCCGTAGAATTCTTTGTGTGCCTGTCCTTGTCGGAAAATCCGTTAGTGCCGATATACTCAAGAGCATTTCCGATTTTGACATAAACCGTTCCCCTGAATTTGTTATCGGTTATTATTGCGTCAAGATTTTCGGAAATATCGGAAGATTTTCTTTTGAGTTCGGAATAGTTCCATGTGGGTTCTTGTGTCTGCTCATCGGAGGTTGCCGCCTTTGTTACAGGCTGTGAGGCAGCCACGGCAGTTGTTTTCTCGGTAGCAGATACAGAAGACTGCGTGTCTTTTCCGCAACCTGTAAGGCACACAGAAAAAGCTGTCAACGCAGAAATTGCAAGACACAGAACCTTTTTTGATGATATAAGCACTTTAATCACCTCAGATTTTTTTCATATTACTGCAATAGTTCGCCATAAGAGTTTTTGTGCCGGCTTTATCAAAGGCGATTTCAAGCATAGTATCATTGCCCATTTTCTCGGCTTTCATTACCATGCCCTTGCCAAACACCTTGTGCTGAACACAATCTCCGACATTGAATACAGCACCGCTCTTAACAGGAGGTTTTGTAAATCCAAATGTTTTATTCGGTGAATACGAGCTACCCGACGATTTGCCGACGGAAACTTTTTCACCTGTTCCCGATGCAAAACCGGAAGACGCCTGTGTGAACATCTGCTTTCTTCCGCCGCTGTATTCAAGAAGATTATCGGGAATCTCGTTTAAGAATCTTGAGCCCTTGTTATAGCTTGTTGATCCGAACAGCATTCTCGAATTTGTTTTTGTGAAATAGAGAATTTCCTTTGCTCTTGTAATTCCGACATAAGCAAGTCGCCTTTCCTCGTTGAGTTCATCGGGATTCATCATTGTTGCAACGGACGGGAACATTCCTTCTTCCATGCCTGCGATGAATACAACAGGAAATTCAAGTCCCTTTGCCGAATGTAATGTCATCATTACGCAGGTATCTGCATCTGCATCGTAGTTATCAATATCGGTCTGGAGAGAAATTTCTTCAAGAAATGCAGAGAGGTCTGCCTCATCGCCGTAGTCCTCTTCAAACTTGACGATATTTGAAGAAAGTTCTTCGATGTTTTCAATACGAACTTCAGGGTTGTCCTTTTCGGTTTTAAGATACTGTTCGTATGATGTGTGTTCAATCACAAGGTTATATAATTCTGCAAGAGAATATTCGCCGCTCTGCTCGGCTTCAATAAGTCCGTCAATAAGTGCAACAAAAGCTTTGAGCTTTGCAGAGGCACGAGAAAGCTGCGGATAGTTTTCCGCCTCCTTGATTACATCGTAAATGCTTTCACCGAGTCCTGCGGCAATGTCTGCGGCATGGGAAACGGTTGTCGCACCTATTCCCCTTTTAGGAACATTGATAATTCTTGAAAGTCTGACATCATCATGAGGATTATTTATAACCTGAAGGTATGCAACCATATCACGAATTTCTTCACGGTCATAGAATCTGTGACCGCCGATTACACGGTGCGGAACACCGCTTCGTGACAAAGCCTGCTCAATTGCGTTTGACTGGGCATTCATTCTGTAAAGAATTGCATAGTCGGAATATTTTCTTCCGTCGGCAACACCGTCAAGAATGGTCTGAGCAATGAAATTAGCCTCGTCACGCTCATTCTCGGCTGTATGTACCTTAATTTTTTCGCCCTGACCGTTTTCGGTCCACAAAGTTTTACCCTTACGCATTGTGTTATTTGAGATGACCTCGTTAGCGGCATTGAGGATATTCTGTGTACTTCTGTAATTCTGTTCAAGGCGAATCATCTTTGCGTTCTTAAATGTATTTTCAAAAGAAAGAATATTTTCGATTGTAGCACCACGGAATTTGTAGATACTCTGGTCATCATCACCGACAACGCAGATATTGCCGTATTTGCTTGCAAGCAGGCTTACAAACTTATACTGCACCTTGTTAGTATCCTGATACTCATCAACCATGATGTACTTGAACTGATTTCTGTAATAATCAAGTATATCGGGTGCTGTTTCAAAAAGCTTTACGGTATTGCAAAGCATATCGTCAAAATCCATTGCGTCGGCTGTTTTAAGCTTTGTCTGATAGATTTCATAAACCTTTGCAATCTGTGCTTTTCTGCTGTCAAATTCAGCCTCTTTACGCATTTCTTCGGGAGTAAGCATTTTATCCTTAGCCTTTGAAATTTCGGAGAGAATTGATTTTACAGGCAAAGTTTTTTCGGCAATATTGAGTTGCTTTAAAATATCCTTGACGAGTTTTTTCTGATCGTCAGTCCCGTAAACCGTGAAATGACTTGTATAACCGATTCTGTCGCCGTATCTGCGAAGGATTCTTGCACAGGTTGAATGAAAGGTAGCCGCCCAGATGTCGGCACCGCCCTCGGGAACTGCCGCACAGATTCGTTCTTTAAGCTCTCCTGCGGCTTTATTGGTAAAAGTAATGGCAAGTATCTGCCATGGCTTACAAAGCTCACACTGCAAAATGTAGGCTATTCTGTTAACAAGAACAGTTGTTTTGCCCGAACCGGCACCTGCAAGTATGAGCAAAGGTCCTTCTGTGCAGAAAACAGCCTGTTTCTGCATATCATTCATATGTGAAAAGTTTTTTTGAATCTCCGTCTGTACCATTTTTAACCTGCCTTAAAATATTGCAAAAGAAAGGGGCGAACGATGTTCGCCCTCAGTAAATTTTAAATAAATTATTTAATGCTGTCATTAAACATTTTAAGCATATCAGATGCCTTTTCGCCGATAATCATTGTAACAAAGTTACCGTCTTTTGTAACCTTACAATTTTTCACCATATCAAGCTTTTCAGCCGAATAGGAAGCGTTCTGCTGAAAGATTGAATTATAGCGGTTTGTAAGAGCAGTTTCAACTCTTGAAGCAGCATCTGAATCAGTTGCCTCAACAAGAACTACCTCTGTATTTTCGCTGTCTGTATCAGACTTACCGACCTCAGCGGCAAACTGCTTGATATCGTCGGCATTGATATTGTAATATTTGTACATATCATCCTTTGTTTCATACTTTGTTGCATCTACGCTGTACTCGGAATTCATCTTATCCATAAGATCAGCAAGATTAACTTCCTTTGCACCGCAACCTGCAAATATCGAAAGGCAAAGAACAAGAGCAATTGCAAGCGAAATTACTTTTTTTATAAAATTACCTCCAAATTTTAAAAAAAGAAAATGCGCCGAACTCAAAAAAGTACGGCGCCAAACTGGTCGAGGTGACAAGATTCGAACTTGCGACCCCATCGTCCCGAACGATGTGCGCTACCAAACTGCGCTACACCTCGAAATAAAAGAGCCCCGAATAACTTCGGGGCTGTGGCTGTGGAATAGGGATTCGAACCCCAACAAACAGAGTCAGAGTCTGTCGTGCTACCGTTACACTATTCCACAAGATGTAATTGCTACCGAACTTGCAACGATATGAATTATAAGACATATCGTTCAAAAAGTCAATACTTTTTTTAAAATTTTTTCAAAAAAGTTTTCAGACCTTCAAAACAGCCGACAGCAACAGGATTTTTGACGAAAAGATTTTAAAATTATTTTCGTCTGATTCTTATATCTCTGCCCAAAAAATCAAGCTGACGGGCATTTCCGCAGATTCTTGAAACAAATCTGTCTGTATAATTCTCCTGCAAATCTCTTATTGTCAGATTTGTATTTATAATTACGGGCTTGTTTGACAACATCCTTGAGTTAAAAATGTTGTAAAGCTGTGATACGGAAAATTGAGAATGAAATTCCGTTCCGAGGTCATCTATAATAAGAAGGTCACATTCAACAAGCATATCAAATGTTGAATCATCTTCCTTGTTTGAAAAATATATTTTTTCAAGCTTTGAAACAAGTTGCGGAGCAGACGCATAAATTACACCGTAACCCCTCTTTATTGCCTCGTTTGCAATTGCAAGCGACAGATGAGTTTTGCCGAGTCCGGTTGCGCCTTTCATAAGTATACTTTCCGAATGTGAGTTAAAGTTATCTGCATAATTCTGACAATATCTTAAAACTCTGCTCATATGGTCGTAAGGAGATACCTTAAGCTTTGGATCAACAGTCTTGTCATAATATTCAAGATTAAAGCTCTCAAATGTAGAAAGTGACAGCGGAGCGTTTCTGTTAAGCTCGGCACATGCACAGGCTATGAGAGCAGACTTCATGCATGAACATCTGACAGTTTTGCCGTTTATGTCACAATAACCCTTGTCATTACATTTCTTACAAAAATAATCGGGTTCAAAATAATTTTCGGGATAACCGTTATCAGTAAGGATTTTCCTGACCTCTGCCTGCATTGCAAGATTCTGATCACGAAGCTTTGAAACGGCGTCTTTCACATCTCCGCCCGCAAGAACTGCTCGGGCTGTTTTGATTCCGCCCACGGAAATCTGTTTTTCAAGTTCTTTCACACGGGGGAATTTTTTATAAACCTCTTCTTTTCTTCTTTCCGCTGCCTTTTCGGCGTTAAGTCTGCGTTCATGTAATGTGTCCGAAGCAGCCTTATAAACACTATTGCTGTATCCCATACCAACCTCTTAATTAAAAATTATCAAGTGAATTAAATTTGTCGAGTTCATTAATATCATAAGATGACGACTGTTTCTGCGACGGCTTTGACGCTGATTTTTCGTACTTATGAAGTTCGTCAAGCGTGTGAAGATTGCTTGCATTCCAACGCTTTAAGATTCCGTCAATGTAGCGAAGATTCATTGTTCCCTTTGTATCAACGCATCTTTCATATGCCTCTCTGAGCATTTCGGGCGAAAACTTCCACTCGCTTACCCACTTGTCACCGTATTCAAGCTGTTTCTTTGTAGGAGAACCGACATTTTTAAGTCCGAATGCTCTTGAAACAATTGAAAAGTTTGCCGTTGTTTTTTGAATCTGCTTAATCTTGTTATCAGCCGCCTCAAGCGAATAAACACCGTCATTTGCCCATTGAATACCAATATTTTCAATCGTTCTGATATTGCCCTTATCAATGCTTGCACAATAATGTATAAGCATAAAGATAACATCAAGCGGAAGTCCGCAGGTGTCCTTGAGCATAAGCAGAGTTGCGATATCGGAATTTGAAAGAACCTTTCCGAGTGTTGTCTGCGTTTCTTCAACAAGCATTTTTAATTCTTCATCAACCGCAAGTCTTTGTGCCGTAAATACAAAATCAGGCTTTTGCGGTCTTGTAGCCGTAAAATGTTTTTGCGGTTCTTCTGCGTTTTCCTTTGGCGACTGTTCTGTTTCCTGTTTTACAGGCTCTTGAACCGCTTGAACAGGCTGTGGCACTGTCTGTTGTGGCTGTAAAACAGTCTGAACAGGTTGCGGTGTCTGTTCCGTTTGAGCAGGAGTCTGCGGTACAGAAACAAATTCCTCGTTATTTTTTACGGGAGTAAAGGTATTTTCAATTCGATTAAACACACCAATACTAACCCAATAGTCAAGCGCCTCGGGAATATCGGTTACATTGACACCTGTTGCCTTTGAAATTTCTGTGTCGTCAACGGAACGACCGGCATTACGAAGGACAAACAAAAGAACTTTAAGCTTTACGCCGTCAGAAAATTTTAATCCTTCATCGACTACTTTGGAGGGAACTGCAAAAATTGAGTTCCATGCTCCCAAATCTATATTAATTGACATTATATCCTACTTTCTGTGATTTGCTTTTTGTAAATGTCTGTTACAATATTTATAATAGTTCCATTCTATCAGAGCTGTGGAACATCCGCACTTGGATTTCAATTAAAACAACGCTCTGCTTTCATAACAGGGAGCAAAGTTTGTAACAAAGTGCAATCTGTATTTAAATTATAACATAGATTTTCAATTTTAAAAACAAAAAAATAAAATTATCTGGATTTTTTTCTGTTTCTGTGATAATATGATTTCAAATTATGAAAAGAGGTATTACAATGAAATATTCATATTTCCCTACGGGAGTTTGCTCCAGACAGATTAATCTTGAACTTGATGACAACGGCAAAATCACAAGCTGTGAGTTTGTGGGCGGCTGTTCAGGCAACACTCAGGGCATTTGTATGCTTGTTAAAGGTATGGACGCAAAAGACGCTGTTGACAGATTAAAAGGCATTGACTGCCGTGGCAGAGGCACATCCTGCCCCGATCAGCTTTCAAAGGCTCTTGTTGAAGCATTAAAACTTATCTAAATCGTTTTTGCGTATAAGTTTGATTATTATTCCGATAAGGAATTTTACTGCATAAGAAAACGCAATTACAAACAAGGTAATCACACTCATTATTGTTATGATAATGAACAAACACAACATAAAAACATCCTTACAGATTTTTAATTTCATTATATCTGCAAGGATGTTATTTTTTTGGTTTATTATGTAGTACAGAGCAAAAAATTATTTAGAAAGGAAGTAATCCATCATTGTGAAACCTTTTTCAATATAGTTGCCTGTCTTTTTAGCCTCTTCTTCACAGAATTTGCTTACGCCGCTGTCAACTTCGTTCTTGCTGTCATAGATAAGATAAGGAACAGGATTTGAAGTGTGTGTGCGGATAGAAAGCGGTGTGGGATGATCTGGACATACGAGTACGGCAAAATCATCAAATGTTTTGAGAAAATCGGTTACAGGCTTGAGAATATGCTCATCAATGAGTTCAATAGCCTTAACTTTGTTCTCAATCTCTCCTCTGTGACCGCATTCATCGGGAGCTTCAACATGGATATATACAAAATCCGCACCGTTTTTGAATTCATCAATTGCGGCTTTGCACTTTCCGTCAAAGTTTGTGTCAATATAGCCTGTTGCACCCTCAACATCAACGCTCTTCATGCCGGCACAAATTGCAATACCTTTGAGAAGGTCAACAGCAGAAATCATACTGCCCTTTTTGCCGAACTTGCCGAAGAAGCTGTCAAGAGCGGGTTTTGTACCCTCACCCCAGAGCCAAATTGAGTTAGCGGGACGAAGTCCTTTTTCAACTCTTGCCTTGTTTACAGGATGATCTTTGAGCAAATCATAGCTTTTCTTCATCAAATCATAGAGAGCGGCAGTATCGTCACCCTTTGGAATATATTCTTTAATTACACGACCTGAGATATCGTGAGGAGGTGTGAGTTCACCGGGATGAGGATTGCCGTTTTTCCATACAAGACAATGACGGTATGCAACACCCGAATAGAACTTAAAAATATCGTTGCCGAGCTTTTCCTCAACATAATTGATAAGTTCTCTTGCTTCTTCTGTTGAAATATCACCTGCACAATAGTCAACCATAGACTTGTCCTCGTAGTTTTCTTCATCGGACAGAGTTACAAGGTTACATCTTAATGTTACATCGGTGTCTTTAAGGTCAATACCGATACTTGCCGCCTCAAGCGGAGAGCGACCGCTGTAATAAACAGCAGGCTCATAACCGAGAACCGAAAGGTTTGCAACATCGCTGCCGGGTTTGAGTCCTTCGGCAACGGTTTTAACCATTCCGACCTCGCCCTTTGAGGCAAGGTAATCCATACAAGGCTTAACAGCCTTTGCCATAGGAGTTGAATTATCAAGCTGTGCGTTTGGCTCATCAGCCATTCCGTCACAGAGCATTACTAAATACTTCATACTAATTCATAGCCTTTCCGTATAATATGAAATTTATTTCTGAAGTGTGCCAAGACTTGCACACTTTAAATATGCGTTGATAAAGCCGTCAAGATCGCCGTCCATAACAGCCTGAATGTTACCTGTTTCAAAGCCTGTTCTGTGGTCTTTTACCATTGTATACGGCATGAATACATAACTTCGGATCTGTGAACCCCAGGTAATTTCCTTTTGAACGCCCTTGATGTCCTCAATCTTTTCAAGATGCTCACGCTCTTTGATTTCAACGAGCTTTGAAATAAGCATATTCATAGCAACATCACGGTTCTGATACTGACTGCGCTCAACCTGACTGGCAACAACGATACCTGTAGGAATATGAGTAAGACGAACAGCAGATGAAGTCTTGTTGACCTTCTGACCGCCTGCACCGCTGGCACGGTAAACATCCATTTTGATATCTTCGGGCGGAATGTGAACCTCTGTATCTTTTGCAATTTCCGGCATAACCTCAAGAGATGAGAAGCTTGTGTGTCTTCTGCCTGCCGAGTCAAACGGAGATACACGAACAAGACGGTGAACGCCTGCCTCGCTCTTTAAGTAGCCGTAAGCATTTTCACCTTCAACAAGAAGCACGGCACTTTTAAGTCCTGCCTCATCGCCGTCAAGGTAGTCAACTTCTTTAACCTTAAAGCCGTGAGCCTCTGCCCAACGGGTGTACATTCTGTAAAGCATTTCAGCCCAGTCCTGAGCCTCTGTTCCGCCCGAACCTGCGTGAAATGTAAGAATTGCGTTATTTTTATCATATTCGCCTGTAAGCAAAGTCTGCAAACGCTGTTTTTCAAGATTTTCCTTGACAGCCTCAACTTCACTTTCTGCCTCTTCAAGAAGAGATTCGTCCTCTTCCTCATTTGCAAGTTCAATCAAAGCGTGAGTATCCTCGTATTTGGCAACAAGGCTTTCGTAAGCCTCAACCTTGCCCTTTAAAGAGCCCGTACGCTGTAAAACCTTTTGTGATTTTTCCACATCGTCCCAAAATCCCGGCTCGGTTGCCTTGAGTTCAAGCTGTTGAATCTCCGAGAGCATGCCCTTCATACCGAGTGCATCGGACAAATCGTCTATTTCAGGCTTGAGAGCCTGAAGCTTTAAAAGTAATTCCTCAAACTGTACCATAAACATGTACCTTTCTGAATATAGTTTATCCTTTCACAATTTAATATTATAGCAAAAACATCCACAAAAGTAAAGAAAAACAGCTATTTTATTCACAAGTAAACTTATACACAAAAACAAGTTGCATTTGTCAATACTATTTGTTATAATTAAAGTGTATAGGTACACAATATCGTGTATCCTTTGGAGGTTTATAATGGAATTTACAGAATACAAATGTCCGGTATGTGACAAACAGTTCAAAAAGGGTGACGATGTTGTAGTCTGCCCTGAATGCGGAGCACCGCATCACAGAGAATGTTATGAAAAAGAAGGTCATTGTCATTTTGCAGACAAACACGGTGCTGATTTTTCTTTTGAAAAGGAACAGCTGGAAGAGGCCGAACAACAGGCAGAGCAGGACGCTAAAGACGGTGTAGTTCTTTGCAAGCGCTGCGGAGCGGAAAATCCGAAAGAAATGTTTTATTGCTGCAGCTGCGGCGCACCGCTTTACGGTGATGACAAAAATAATCCGAACTTTCAGCAGAATCAGAATAAGGGTCAGCCAAACCCGAATTTCAATCAGAATCAGGGTATGCCGCCGTTCGGTGTTCCTTTTGGTCAGGCAAATCCGCAAATGGCTGCCGCTTTTGATCCTATGGCAGGAATGAAGAGCGACGAACCGCTTGTTGACGATATCACTGCAGGTGAAGCCGCAAAATTCATTGGTAAGAACACCCCTTATTATCTGAGGATTTTCAACTTTATCAATAAGTTTAAAAAGAGCAGATTCAATTTTTCCGCATTTATTTTATCGGGAATATATTTTCTGTACCGAAAAATGTACGGCTTAGGCGTATTGTTCTCAGCTCTCGTACTCGGTTCAATGGTAGGTTCTGCTTATATTTCATCGCTTCCGGCATGGAAATCTATCTACACAGGCATAGTACAGGCTCAGCAATCCGGACAGGTGCTTTCGCTTAGTAATTCTTTCGGACTTTCACCGACTGAGTTTTTACTGTTTCTCTCTCCTCTTCTTGCAAATGCGGTTTCACTTATAGTAATGGTTATCAGCGGTTTAATTGCAAATAAATGTTACTACAATCACTCTGTTAAGAAAATTAAAAAGATAAAAAGTACAACAAATAAAGAGCTTTTGAATGAGGCACTCGAAACAAAAGGCGGAGTAAATCTCCCGATTGCTGTTTCTGTAGCTTTTGCTTTCCTTGTTGTCAATTATCTGCCGATGTTCTTAATGTAAACGACAGAAACACCGTAATAAATGTATAGAAACATAATGAGTAAAAAGTTTAATGAGAAAGAAGGAATATTATGCGTATAACAAAGGCGGTTATCCCGGCGGCGGGACTCGGTACAAGAGTTCTTCCCGCAACAAAAAATATGCCGAAAGAAATGTATCCTATCGTTGACAAGCCAACTATTCAGTTCATAGTTGAGGAGGCTGTTGCGGCAGGAATTACAGATATTCTCATCATCACAAACCGTGGCAAAGGACTTATGGAGGATCATTTTGACGCTTCTCCTGAACTTGAAAGTCTGCTTGAAAAGAGCGGCAAAACAGAATTTCTTGAAACAGTCAGAAATATTTCAAACCTTGCAAACATTTCTTTTATCAGACAGAAAGAAATGAAAGGCCTTGGACATGCCGTTCTCAAAGCAAAATCTTTTGTAGGCAATGAACCTTTTGCCGTTATGTACGGTGACGGCGTTATTACAGGCAAGGTTCCTGCAATCAAACAGCTCATCGATCATTACGGTGAATACGGTGAAGGAGTTGTAGGCGTTAAAAAGGTTGACGCCAAAGACATTCACAAGTACGGTTCGCTCAAAGTTGAACATATGCACGACAATATTTTTGCCTGTACGGACATGAAGGAAAAGCCGCAGACTCCCGAAGAAGTTCTTTCACTTTATTCGATTCTTGACAGATGCGTGCTCCCGGCTGAAATTTTTGAAATTCTCGAAAATACAAAACCCGGAATCGGCGGAGAAATTCAGCTTACAGACGCAATGAGAGAGATTGCAATAACAAAAGGAATGACAGCCGTTGAGTTTGAGGGCAAGAGATACGATATGGGCAATAAATTCGGAATCTTGCAGGCTCAGATAGAAATTGGGCTTGAACACCCTGAAACAAAAGATTTATTGAAGGATTACATAAAAAATCTTGCAAAAACTTTGTAAAAAGGTATTGCAATTTTCAGAAAAGTGCAGTATAATGTGCTGCAGTTAAATATTGGATTCAAAAAAACAAGGAGGATTTCACATCATATCAGTGCGAAATCCTCTTTTTGCTTTTTAAGAACTATTTTAATTCTTTGTTATTCAATTGTTATTTCATAAGGGCAACAATTTTCATATATATAGTATGATTTGAATCCGGCTTTAAAAGCAAGCTCTATTCCCTTTTCAATATCTCTGCCGACATCATTTATATTGTGTGCGTCACTTCCGAGGGTTATGTACTTGCCTCCAAGGTCGTGATAGCGTTTAATTTCATCAAATGCAGGGAGAGTTTCACCGAGTCCTTTGAACAGTCCCGAAACATTAATTTCAAGAGCCTTATCCTTTTTAATAAGTGTTTCGTAGATAAGGTCAATCTTATCTCTGTACGGTGAAAGACTCGGAATAACGCCCGTGTCACGCTTAATATATCTCAACGGATATGTAAGGTGTGCAAGAGTGCAAAAGCCGTCAAAAGAGGCGGTTTCGAGAAGTTCATCAAAGTACATATCGAGAATTATATGTGCATCATCTTTTTTGAAATCCATATAATAAAAATCCGGTCTGTTTCTCAGGTTATGCACGGATGCGATTATTATGTCAAAATCTCCAAAACAAAGTGCTTTTTTTGTACATTCGTCATTGTGCATCGGCTCACCGAGTTCAATGCCTCTCAGTATTTTGATTTTGCCCTTGTATCTATCTTGCATAATCGAAGTTTCATAATTCGATTTTGGAATTAATTTGCTGAAATCTCCGTACTCACTTTCAGAGCCGAGCAAAATCTCGGGAGCTTCGCAGTGGTCGGTGATTGCAAGTGCAAAAAGTCCCTTATTACAGGCACTGTTGCACATTTCTTCAACTGTATTTTCAGCATCAAAAGAGTTGCTTGAATGGGTATGAATATCACATATTTTCATTAGTAAAACACCTCACAAAAAAGATGATAACATATGAAAAAATTTTTTTCAATATTGCACTTTACTTTATTAAAAATTAGTTATATAATATGCACAAATAAAGAAAAGCAGTTTTATGCAGAATTCCAACGAAAATCTGCATAAACAGGAGGTAAAAAATGAAGGCAGTTATCACAGTAATCGGTAAAGACAGCGTTGGAATCCTTGCAAAAGTTTCAGAGGCCTGTTCAAAGGCTGATGTTAATATCGTGGAAGTAACACAGAGTGTTCTTCAGGATATGTTTGCTATGATTATGCTTGTTGAAATTGACAAATCCAACATCGGATTTGAGCAGCTCCGTACAAACCTCAAAGCAGTCGGAGAATCAACAAATACAAAGGTTCATGTTATGCACGAGGACATCTTTAACAGCATGCACAGAATTTGATCAGTGCTACCGAATTGAAAGGATATACATAATATGTTAGAAACAAGAGATATACTTGAAACCATAAATATGATAGACAATGAAAACCTTGATGTAAGAACAATTACAATGGGTATTTCATTGCTTGACTGCATTGACGAGGACATTGATAAGGCTTGCACAAAGGTTTATGACAAAATCTGTCGAAATGCAAAAGACCTTGTTAAAACAGGTGAAGACATCCAGAAGGAATTTGGTATTCCGATCATACATAAAAGAATTTCAGTTACCCCTATCGGTATGGTAGCCGCTCCGTGCCAGAGCAAGAATGTTGTCAAGTTTGCCCACACTCTTGACAAAGCCGCAAAAGAACTCGGCGTAAACTTCATCGGCGGTTATTCCGCTCTTGTTCAGAAGGGTTTTGCAAGCGGTGACTACGCTCTTATTGAGAGTATTCCACAGGCCTTGAGCGAAACCGATTTCGTTTGTTCATCCGTAAATATCGGTTCTACAAAAGCCGGCATCAATATGGATGCTGTTAAGATGATGGGTAAGGTCGTTAAGCAGGCTGCAGAAGTTACAGCCGACAGAAACTGCATCGGTGCCGCAAAGCTCGTTGTATTCTGTAATGCTCCCGAAGACAACCCGTTTATGGCGGGTGCTTTCCACGGTGTCGGTGAAGCTGATACTGTTATCAATGTCGGTGTATCGGGTCCCGGCGTTGTAAGAGCCGCTCTTGCAAAAGACGGTGCCGGAAAAGACATCACGGAAATTGCAGATATGGTTAAGAAAACTGCATTCAAAATCACCCGTATGGGACAGCTTGTTGCAAGAGAAGCAAGTAAGCGACTTTGTGTTCCCTTTGGTATTGTTGACCTTTCACTTGCCCCGACACCTGCTGTCGGTGACAGTGTTGCATATATTCTTGAGGAGATGGGACTTGAGGTGTGCGGATGCCACGGTACAACCGCTGCACTTGCACTTCTTAATGACGCTGTTAAAAAGGGCGGCGTTATGGCTTCTTCCCATGTCGGCGGTCTGAGCGGTGCTTTTATCCCCGTTTCCGAGGATGCAGGTATGATTCATGCCGCTACTGAAGGTTACCTTGATATTACAAAACTTGAATCAATGACAGCCGTATGTTCGGTTGGTCTTGACATGATTGTAGTACCCGGTGACATAACTCCCGAGGTTATCTCTGCAATTATTGCAGATGAGGCTGCAATTGGTATGGTAAATACCAAAACAACTGCGGTAAGACTTATTCCGGCTATCGGAAAAAGTGCAGGCGAAGAACTTAATTTCGGCGGACTGCTCGGCAGAGGTCCCGTTATGCCTGTAAGGAAAGGTTCACCGGAGGCATTTATTAAGCGTGGCGGAAGAATTCCGGCTCCACTTCAGGCGCTTAAAAACTGATTTTTCACGGGGGTGGTTTTATGGAGAATATGATTAAAAAAATCGTTGATGCCGACAACGAAGCCAAAGCCATGGAAAAGGATACTCTTGAAGAAAAAGAGGAACTTTCCAAAACTATTGAAGCCGAAACGAAGAAGATTTATGACGACTTCATGGCAAAAGCTGAAGAGGTTGTGAAACGCAACGACATTCAGGAAACAAAGAAAGCCGAACAGCAATGGGAGGAAATTCAGAGCAAGCACAATTCAGTGCATATCAAGCTTGATTCTGATTTTAAACTCAACTGTGACAAGTGGGTTGACGAAATCGTCAAAAGAACGGTTGCACAGTAACATTCCATTTACTGTTTACAAGGAGGTGTATGCGGATAATGTCAAAAACTTCGTTTGCAGTTCTGACAAAAGCAAGGTCAAAGTTCGGCAACAGACTTACCGAAAAGGATTACCAGAGTTTGCTTGCATGCCAGAGCGTCGGGGAGATTATGTCGTATCTTAAAAATAATACGCATTACTCCAAGGCTCTGACGGATGTCAGTGAGCGTGAAATTCACAGAGGACGGCTTGAGGCTCTTTTGAGGCAAAACCTTTTCTATGAATTTGACTCTTTGTGCAGATACGATTCGAGCGTAAGCTCGGGTTTGTCATCGTACATTATCTCGACATTAGAGGTTGAGCAGATTATAAGATTCCTTATCCTGCTCAGTTCAAACTCGACTGACAAGTTCATCTATCAATTCCCGGGGTATATTTCAAAACATACGGAAATAGATGTTAACAAGCTTGCCAACGCAAAAAATTATGAAGAGTTTCTGAACGCCACACAGTCCTCCCAATTCTACGATATTCTCAAGCAATTTTCTCCTGATGAGAAAAATCGACTTCCAATATCGGACATTGAGAACAAGCTGTATAACTTGGTGTTCGGAAAACTGACAAGACTGATTAAAGCTACAACAAAAGGACAGGAAAAGCACGAGCTTATCAACTTTTTCTTTACGATTAACGATTATAATATTTTCTCGAGAATTCTGAGATTGAAAAAGTATTATAAGCTTTCTCCCGATGATATCAAAGCAAACCTCTTGCTTGATTACACAAATCTCAGCGAAAAGACCGTTGACATGATGTGTAAGGCGGAATCTTCGGGCGAGATATTCTCAATTATGCAGAATACGCATAACGGAAGATTAATTGATAAAATCGGATATGTCTATGCAAGCGATATTTCACCGAGAGTAAAATACAGGCTTGCAAGGAAAAATATGCACTTTTCCAACAACCCTTCGGTTGTAATGATTTCATATGTTTTTGTTGCCGAAACAGAGCTGATGAATATTGTCACTCTGATTGAGGGCACAAGATATGAACTTGACAATAAAATTACACAGTCATTGCTCATTAAATGATTATTTGACTGTCAAGAAGAGGTGATTATAATTTGGCTGTTTCAACCATGCAGGCCGTAAGCATTATCGGACTTACAAGGGATATTGATAATGTAATATCGGTACTTGGTGAATCAGGTGTGTTCCATCCCGATGATGTTTCATCTTTCTACAGCAACACAAAGGATTTTACACATCTGCAATCAAAAAACATCTATGCTGAACCTCTTAACACTCTTAAGGCAACATTAAGCCTTACAAAACGCAAGTTTAATCTTGTTGATGTAAGTGACTTTAATCCGACCTTTAAAGAAATTGAGCTGTTTACAAATCAGATAAACAGCGACATTGAAGTTCTTGCAGATGACAGGCTGTTTGTCGAAGAGCAGTTGATGCAGGCAAAGGAAAATCTTGTTGAAACAACACACTTTGTCGGACTTGGGGTTGAAATTGAAAAGGTTTTAACCTTAAAGTATATCAGTTCACGCTTTGGCAGATTGCCTAAGGAAAGCTTTGAAAAGCTTTCAGCCTATAAAGATAATCCTTATGTAGATTTTATTGTCTGTTCCGAGGATAAATCACATTATTGGGGCGTTTATTTTGCTCCGATTGACAAAACCGAGGAAATTGACAGAATCTTTTCAGGATTGTACTTTGAAAAATGTGATGTTCTCGGAGTTAATGACACACCGAGAATTCATCTGAAAAAACTTGAGAGCCTTATTCCCCATCTTGAGGAAAAGCTTAAAGAAGCTCAGAAGCGAGTTGACGATTATGTTGACAAGTATGAGGTTAGAATCTGTAAATATCTTTCTAAGCTTGAAGAGCTTAATCTTTATGCCAAAATCCGCACAAAAGCATTGCAATACAGCAAAAGCTTTATCATTGTAGGTTGGGTTCCTACAGAGGATGCTAAGCCTCTCAGACGCAGACTCAAAAAAATTGCCAGCGTCAATGTAGATTTTTCAGACGGCAAGACAGAGATTGCAAAATCGCCGCCTGTCAAACTCAAAAACTGTTTCCTTGCAAAACCGTTTGAATTTTACACAGAGATGTACGGTGTTCCGAAATATAACGAAATTGATCCGTCACTCTTTATCGCTATCACTTATGTCATTATATTCGGCATAATGTTTGCTGACCTCGGTCAGGGCATTTGTGTATCAATTGTCGGTGCGCTTATGTGGAAACTCAGGAAAATGAAAATCGGTAAGATTCTTGTGCCGTGCGGAATTTCTTCTGCGATATTCGGCTGTGTGTTCGGAAGTGTGTTCGGATTTGAGCATGTGCTCGATCCTCTTTACAAAGCACTCTTCGGACTTGATGAAAAACCGATTGAAGTAATGTCATCAGGCTCAATTGTAATGATTCTTCTTGCAGCTGTTGCAATAGGTATTTCGCTTGTTGTAGTTGCTATGGGACTTAATATTTATAGTTCCTTCAAGCAGGGAGATGTGGGAAGAGCCTTGTTCGGATCAAGCGGTTGCGCAGGTCTTGTATTCTACTGTTCAATTATTTTCGGTGTTGCAGGACAGCTCGTATTGGGTCTGCAGGTATTTTCTCTTGCATACATTCTTTGCCTTATCGTTCTCCCCTATCTGCTCATCTTCTTTGGTGAGCCTCTCGGACTTCTTATCGCCGGTGAAAAAGACTGGCAGCCCGAAAGCTGGGGCGGATATATTCTTGAGCATGCTATCGAGTCAATCGAATTTTTGCTTGAGTATGTTACGAACACGGTAAGCTTTTTAAGAGTCGGTGCATTCGTTCTTGTACACGCAGGTATGATGACGGTTGTTTTCGTACTTGCCCAAACAGCTCCCGCAGTAGCATACTGGCCCGTAGTTGTTTTAGGTAATGTTTTTGTAATGGTTCTTGAGGCGCTTCTTGTTGCAATTCAGGTGTTAAGACTTGAATATTACGAGATGTTCAGCCGTTTCTATTCCGGTGAAGGCAGACCTTACGAACCTGTTAAATTAAATATTGATTGATAATTTTTTGGAGGTATTATTATGTTATTCAATTTAATTATGTTAGCTGTTCCGGTAGTATTCCTTTGTGCGTCTGCAATTCTTGCAGTAAAGGCTTTTGAACACGGCAAGAACAGAAAGAAAACAGTTCTTACTCAGATTTGCTCATTCGCTGCTGTATTTGCATTCTGCATGGTATGCCCTATCGTAGCAAGTGCTGCTACAGGTGACGCCGCTGCTGCTACATCGGGTATGGCTGACGGTCTTGCATATATCGGTGCCGCTCTTGCAACAGGTCTTTCATGTATCGGCGGCGGTATTGCCGTTGGTAACGCTGCTCCTGCCGCTATCGGTGCTACAAGTGAAGATCCTAAGGCATTCGGTAAAGCAATCATCTTCGTTGTACTTGGTGAAGGTATCGCTATTTACGGTATGCTCGTTTCAATTCTTCTTATCTTTGCAAGATAATTTAAGCGATTTAAGTTTCGTTAAGGATTGATTATTATGAAATTTTTTCTTATAAGTGATAATGTCGATACCAAAATGGGTATGAGATTTGCAGGTATTGAAGGCGTAGTTGTTCATCAGGAGGATGAGGTACGCAGTGAGCTTGAAAAGGCTGTGAACAGGGATGATATTGCAGTTATTCTTATTACGGAAACACTTGTTTCACTCTGTCCCGACCTTATTTATGATCTCAAGCTTAACCGCAAACAGCCGCTTATTGTTGAAATTCCCGACCGTCACGGTAACGGAAGAACCAAGGACAGTATTACAAAATATGTTCAGGACGCAATCGGCGTAAAGCTGTAATTATCACATATCTGAATTTATTCAGGGAGGTTATTTTTAATGGAAAACTCCAAAAACAAAACAGATAACTTTCTGAAAGCCATTAAAAAATATGCTGATGAACAAAGAAGTGCCATGCAGACAGAGGTTGCTCAGCTTAAAGAAGAAAAGCTGAAAGAGGCAACCGAAAAAGGCAGACATGACAGCGAAAAATATATCAAGGACAAACTTGAAGAATCAAGAAACAGACAGACTGGTATTCTTGCAAAGAAAATTCAGGAAGGTCAGAAAAAACTGTTTCTCGAGAGAGCTGAAATGACTGAAAGCGTATTTAAAAAGGCTGAAGAAAAGCTTGTTGAATACACAAAAACATCAGATTACTCAAACAGCCTTGTAAAAAGTGCAAAGGAAGTTGCTAAGCTTTTTGCAGACAACGACTGTGTTGTTTATGTCAACGAAAGAGATATGAAGAACTCAGACAAAATCAAGGCAGTTTTTGCAGGAAGCACCGAGGTTGTTGCCGACAAATCAATCAAAATCGGCGGAATCAAAGGCTTTTGCAAGGCAATGAATATTGTTGCCGATGAAACTCTTGACAGCAAGCTCTATGCACAGAAAGAATGGTTTATTGAAAATTCCGGACTGAGTGTGCTTTAATCTTGCTGACTGTTAATTTCTTTTGAAAGAGATGGTAATAATATGGAAAACAACAATGTTATATATGGAATAAACGGACCTGTTGTTACCGTAAAAAATACCGACAGCTTTGAGATGATGGAAATGGTTCATGTAGGCAAGCAAAAGCTTGTCGGTGAAATCATCGGTATTACAGACGACATCACAACTATTCAGGTTTATGAGGAAACAACAGGACTTAAACCGGGCGATCCCGTTGAGGGTACCGGCGCTCCTATGAATGTTCTTCTCGGCCCCGGTATTATTGATAACATCTTTGACGGTATCGAAAGACCGCTGAAGGCTATTGAAGAAGAAGCAGGTGCGTTTATTAACCGTGGTTCTTCGGTTTCTGCTCTTGATGACAAGAAGCTGTGGAATGTTACAATGAAGGTTAAAGTCGGTGACAAACTTGAGGGCGGTCAAATTTACGCTACTCTCCCCGAAACTCCTATCATTGAACACAGACTTATGGTTCCGCCTGAGCTTTCGGGTGAAGTAGTAAAGGTTAATCCCAACGGCGAGTACAAGCTCTTTGATACAGTTGTTGTAATCAAGGATGACGAAGGCGTTGAACACAACCTTACCCTTTGTCAGCAGTGGCCAATTAGAACTTCCCGTCCTGTTAAGGAAAGACTTACATCATCTGTTCCGCTTATCACGGGTCAGAGAGTTATTGATACTCTCTTCCCTATTGCAAAGGGCGGTACAGCAGCTATTCCGGGCGGTTTCGGTACAGGTAAAACAATGACTCAGCACCAACTTGCAAAATGGTGCGACGCCGACATCATCATCTATGTCGGTTGCGGTGAGCGTGGTAACGAGATGAGCCAGGTTCTTGAGGAATTCTCAGAGCTTATTGACCCAAAGTCACAGCGTCCTATGACCGACAGAACCGTACTTATCGCCAACACATCAAATATGCCTGTTGCGGCTCGTGAGGCTTCAATTTACACAGGTATTACTCTTGGCGAATATTACAGAGATATGGGTTACCATGTTGCCATGATGGCTGACTCAACATCCCGTTGGGCTGAGGCTCTCCGTGAGATTTCAGGCCGACTTGAAGAAATGCCTGCCGAAGAGGGTTTCCCTGCGTACCTTCCTTCAAGACTTGCCGAGTTCTATGAGCGTGGCGGTCGTGCCGAGGTTCTCAGCGGCGGCGAAGGTTCTGTAACGCTTATCGGTGCGGTTTCTCCGCAGGGTTCAGACTTCTCTGAGCCTGTAACACAGAACACAAAGCGTTTTACAAGATGTTTCTGGGCTCTTGATAAGGCTCTTGCTTATTCAAGACATTATCCCGCCATTAACTGGATGGACAGCTACAGCGAGTATTTTAACGACCTTGATCCGTGGTTCAGAGAAAATCTCGGTGAGGATTTTATTGAATACAGAAACAGAATAAGCGCACTTTTACAGGAAGAAAGTTCACTTATGGAAATCGTAAAGCTCATCGGTTCGGATGTACTCCCCGATGACCAGAAGCTTGTAATTGAAACAGCAAGAGTAATTCGTGTCGGTTTCTTACAACAGAACGCTTTCCATGCCGATGATACTTATGTTCCGCTTGAAAAGCAAAAGCTTATGATGAAAACCATTCTTCATCTTCATGCCAAAGCTAAGGATATAGTTGCTCAGAATATTCCGCTTTCCAAGATTCTTAACCTTGGTCTGTTTGATAAGCTTACAAAGATGAAGTATGATATTCCTAACAGCAAGCCTGAAATGTTTAACGATTACATTAAGGAAATTGACGAAAAGCTTGCTGCAATTTCTTAATAAGGAGGGAACGCAATAATGATTATAGATTATGTAGGCGTTAAAGAAATTAACGGCTCTCTTATAGTTATGGACGGTGTTAAGGGCGTTTCCAACGAGGAAATTGTTGACATTCGTCTTGATAACGGTACAATGCGTCAGGGTCGTGTCGTTCAGATTGAGGGCGAAAGAATAGTTGTTCAGGTTTTTGAGGGTACAAGAAGAATCAGCCTTAAAAACACAAGAACAAGACTTACAGGTCATCCTATGGAGATGCCTCTTTCCCCTGAAATTATCGGCCGTGTACTTGACGGTGCGGGCAAACCTATTGACGGACTCGGAGATATTTTCCCTGTTAAAAAGGCTAATATCAACGGTACTCCTATCAACCCTGTTTCCCGTGTTTATCCTAAGAACTACATCAACACTGGTATTTCAACCATTGATACGCTTATGACTCTTATCAGAGGTCAGAAGCTGCCTATCTTCTCCGGCTCAGGTATGAAACATAATGACCTTGCCGTTCAGATTGTAAGACAGGCTAAAATCAGCGGTGCAAACAGCTCTAACTTCGGTGTTGTATTTGCCGCAATGGGTGTTCAAAAAGATGTTGCAGAATACTTTAAGAAGAGCTTTGAAGAAAGCGGCGTACTTTCAAGAGTTGTAATGCTTTTGAACCTTTCAAACGATCCTATCATTGAAAGAACTCTTACACCGAGATGTGCTCTTACAATTGCTGAGTATCTTGCATTTGAGCTTGATATGCACATTCTCGTTATTATGACCGATATGACATCTTATGCCGAGGCTCTTCGTGAGTTCTCGTCATCAAAAGGTGAAATTCCGGGCAGAAAGGGTTACCCCGGCTATCTTTATTCTGACCTTGCATCACTTTATGAGCGTGCAGGTATGATTAAAGGTCACAACGGTTCTGTTACACAGATTCCGATTTTGACAATGCCTAACGACGATATTACTCATCCTATCCCCGACCTTACAGGTTACATTACAGAGGGACAGATTGTTCTTGACCGTTCACTTCAGGGACAGGGATTGTATCCGCCTGTTAATGTTCTTCCTTCCCTTTCCCGTCTTATGAAGGACGGTATCGGTGAGGGTTATACAAGAGCCGATCACCAGCCTCTTGCAAACCAGCTTTTTGCTTCTTATGCAAAGGTAATTGACGCAAGATCGCTTGCATCTGTTATTGGTGAAGAGGAGCTTTCTCCTACTGATAAGAAGTACATTGAGTTTGGCAGATTGTTTGAATCAAAGTTCGTTAATCAGGGCTTTAATGAAAACAGAAGTATTGAACAGAGTCTTGACCTTGGTTGGGAATTGCTTTCAACATTGCCGAGAGCAGAACTTGACCGTGTCGACGATGCTTTACTTGATCAGTACTATAAGGGTGACAAATAATCGTTTGAAGAAAGGAGTGTGAGCATTTATGGCAGTACAGACAGTACCTACCAAGGGTAATCTTATGAATACTAAGAAATCCCTTGCACTCGCCAAAAACGGCTATGAACTGTTGGACAGAAAGCGTAACATTCTCATCAGGGAAATGATGACGCTTATCGACCATGCAAACGCAATCCAGCAGAAAATTGATGACGCTTATGCAGAGGCTTACACAGCACTTCAAACGGCAAATGTTACCAACGGCTTTTGTGAAGATATTTCTAACGCTATTCCCTATGAGAACGGCTTGAAGCTTGATTCAAGAAGTGTTATGGGTGTTGAAATTCCGATTCTCACTATTGAGAAACGAGAGGACCATAACTACCTACACTACGGTCTGCGCACAACAAATTCGGCAATTGATAAGGTTTATACAAAATTTACCGAAGTTAAAAATCTTACAGTTGAGCTTGCCGAGATTGAGAACAGCGTTTACCGCCTTGCCGATTCAATCAAGAAGACTCAGAAGAGAGCAAACGCTCTCAAGAACATTATGATTCCCCGTTTTGAGGAAACAGTTAAGTTCATTTCTGACGCACTTGACGAAAAGGATCGTGAGGAATTCAGCCGACTCAAGGTAATCAAGAAGAAAAAGCAAAAAGATGCTGCTTTGAAAAAAGCTAAAGAATTAAGTGCTGAAAGCGCATAAATTAACAGCCCGACCGTAATTTGGTCGGGCTGTTTTAATGTGTCAACATAATAAAACGGATTGGCATTTTTATTGAGCCAATCCGTTTTGTTTTAGATGTTGTGAATAAGCTGTTGTTTCTTTTTTGTTCGGTATTTTATAAATACCGAAACAATACATTCTGCAAAAACAACTATTGCAATCCCTGAAATAAGGTAGGCAAACATACCAAATGATGCCTTTGCCATAACAATTCCAAGTATGTCCGTTCCCTGTTTTATTGGTACGCTTATGCTGTTAATTGATTGATACGCCCAACACCATGCGATAATACCGTTGATAATGTTGGATACAGCAAGCGCAGTAATAACAGTACCGTATATTTTCATTTTCTTTATGTTGTGATGAAATATAAATACAAACAAAAGCTGTGCTAACAAGAGAATAAAAAATACAATCGAATTTCTTATAACAGGTATTTGGGTCAGTAAAGACGAAAGTGCCGAAAAAATAAAAAGAACAGTTAAAAATATTTCACTTATTTTCATATTCCACTTCACTTTCGGTCAAGTTTTCTTCTGTGCATTTTCTCTTTTGTCTTTGTACCCTTAGCTTTGAAAATAATCAAATATCCTGCAAGAAGTGCAAGGAATGTTGTCTGAGTATAGAACAAGGCGTAATCTCCGCTTGAAAAGCCCTTGCCGTGCTTTACGGGCTTGTCCTCAGGCTTTTCTGTGGGAATAGGCTCAATGCCGTCATAATTGCCCGAAATCACCGCCTCATCGGGCGAAGACGCCGCAGATACACTTACACAAAAGGCTGATGAAAAAGTCATCAGAACAGCCATTAACAAGGTAATTATAAATTTAGTCTTTTTCATGATATTTCCCTTTGTAAAAATTAAGATTTAAAATAACTACAGTTAATTGTATCACAAGAGAAATATATATGCAACTGCTCTTTATTCTTCTGTCCAAACCTCTTTTGCCATATTGAAAGCTGCCCAAGCTTTTGACCATCCTGCATAGAATGCGGAATGAGTGATGATTTCTGCAATTTCTTCCTTTGTAATGCCGTTGTTTTTGGCTGACATAAGATGATACTTAAAAGAAGAATCTACAAGTCCCTGTGACATAAGTGCAACAACTGTAACAAGTGAACGGTCACGAAGTGAAAGTTTGTCTTCCCTACTCCACACTTCACCGAAAAGCACATCGTCATTAATTTCTGCAAATTTCGGTGCAAACTCACCGAGTTTATCTCTTCCTGCTGTCTGTTTTACCATTGATATTCACTCCTAAAATTCGTTTATAAAATAGTTATTTTAAAATTATTTAAATCAAAGCGACTGCATCTTCTGCAATCTGTTCGGGTGTGAGGCGGTTTTCTTTGAGGACATCGGCAGGATTATATCTGTCAAGGAATTCCTTTTTAAGACCGAAATTGATAACCTTTACATCTGACGGACCGTAGAAACGGGCAATCTTCTCACCAAAACCTCCGTCAAGCACTCCGTCTTCAAGTGTTACAACAACATCATGGTCTTTCTTGAGGCTTTCAAGAAGTTCTGTGTCAGCGCCTGTAATGTAGTAAGGATTGATAAGAGTAGGCGCTGTGCCTGTTTTTTCTTCAATAAGCTTTGCAGCCTGTTCGCCCATTCCATAGAATGAACCGAGTGCGATTACGGCAATCTTACCGCCCTGCTGAGCAACTTCATATTTATTAAGTTCTGCAAAATTCTTTGTGCAAGGCTTGCCTGTTGAAACAAGTTCTGCAACAGGAACACGAATTGCAACAGGGTAATCTGTCTGCTCAATGCTCCAGTCGAGGACTGCAAGGTAATCTTCCTTAGTTGTCGGAGCGATATAAACAAGGTTAGGAATGTTTGAAATCATGGGAATATCAAAAATTCCGAGGTGCGTAACATCTGTCATACCGTTTACCGATGCAGTCTGAACGAGGATTGTTGCAGGGTTTGAATCAATGCACAAGTCCTGTGAAAGCTGATCGTAGGTTCTCTGAATGAATGAGCTGTAAACATTGAATACGGGCTTGCCGCCGTTCTTTGCGATAGCAGATGCCATTGCAACAGCTGTCTGTTCTGCGATACCTACATCAAGGAACTGTCTTCCGAATGCTTTTCTCTCATCAGGAGTAAAGCCGTAAAGTGCAGGAGTACCGGCTGTAATCGCCACAACTGACTTGTCAGACTTCATCTTATTTCTAAGATAATCTGTTGTAATTAAGCTGTAGTCCTCATCGTCAGGGAAATTAACAGTAGTTTTACCTGTTTCAATATCAAACGGCATACACCAATGCCAGCTTTCTTTGTCGGTTTCAGCAGGCTTATAACCTTTACCTTTAAGAGTGTTAATATGAACGACAACAGGATGATCAATGTCTTTTACAGACTTAAAAGCCTTGATAAGCTCTTCAATATTGTTGCCGTCCTTGACATATACATAATCAAGCCCCATTGACTTGAAAAGATTACATTCAGCCTTGCCGTCTGTGTCACGAAGAAGTTTGAGATTTTTATAAAGTCCGCCGTGATTTTCTGCAATAGACATTTGGTTATCATTTGCAACAATAATCAGGTTTGAATCCATTTCACCGGCAACATTAAAACCTTCAAGAGCCTCACCGCCGCTGATTGAGCCGTCACCGATGAGTGCAATAACATTACCCTTGCCGTTTGTTACATCTCTGCCCCTTGCAAGTCCGCAGGCAAGGCTGACAGAGGTTGATGTATGACCGACAGTAAACATATCGTGTTCGCTCTCTATAGGGCTTGCATAGCCTGTTACATCATCGTAATGCTCCTGTGTAATATATGCCTCTTTTCTGCCTGTGAGGATTTTATGCGGATATGACTGGTGTGAAACATCAAACACAAACTTGTCCTGTGGTGAATCAAATACATAATGAAGGGCAATTGTTGCCTCTACAATACCAAAATTCGGTCCGAAGTGACCGCCGTGAACACTTGCACGGTGAAGTAAAGCGTCACGCATCTCCGACGCAAGAGCGTTAAGTTCATCAATACTGAGTTTCTTAACATCCTGCGGTCCGTTTATTTTTTCAATATACATCGTAATCAGAGCTCCTTATCATATAAATTTTAAATATAAATCAGAGATGTTTCTCTTTAGCTATATTATATAACCTCAAGCTAACTTTAGGTCAAGAGTATTTTTAAAAAATTTATCTTTTGCATTCTTTTTTATGTATATCGTTACAACGCAATAGCATAACCCTCGACAGGTAACTATAATTGAAACAGGCACTTACATAAAATTGCAAGTGCCTGTTCCATGGCTGAGCCGGCGGGATTCGAACCCACGGGTGACGGAGTCAAAGTCCGTTGCCTTACCGCTTGGCGACGGCTCAGTATATATTCTACTTTTATTGATTGTTAAAAAAACAAGCCGCCAAAGAATTTCTTCAGCGGCTGTTGGTGACCCATCGGAGATTCGAACTCCGGACACCTTGATTAAAAGTCAAGTGCTCTGCCAACTGAGCTAATGAGTCAAATGGGGTGGAATGCCGGATTCGAACCGGCGGTCTCCAGTGCCACAAACTGGCGCGTTAACCAACTACGCTAATCCCACCATAAGTGGCGCGCCAAAAGGGACTCGAACCCCTGACCTACTGCTTAGAAGGCAGTTAGTCGAAGTGCCTACTTTTGGCTTAAACACTACATTTTTTGAATTCAAAATTTGAATTTGACAACAGTTTGACAACAGTTGTGACTTTGAAAATGTTGTCTGTTCTCAACTCAACAGTGACTATTATAACGGATGGAACGAATAAAGTCAAGAGTTTTTGAAAAATTTTATGGTAAAATTTTATGAAATTTCAAATTTTTCTTTCAAGTAAAATAAATTCTCGACCTTCGTTCGTTTCAATCCACTTCTCAAGGGAACTTTCTCTAACAACATACCTATTCCCCACCTTAATCGAAGGAAAGCCTTTTTGTCTAACCATTTTATATGCAGTGTTTTTACTGACACCAAAAATTTCCATAATATTCTTTGGAGTAAGCATTGGTTTCATATGAACACCTACCTAACTAATATTAAATTGTTATTATTTCTATTTACTTTTCAATCAATTTCAATACGCTTTTTAGCGTTGCTTTCTTGCCGTTCAGCTTAAATTCATACCCATTTTTGTTCATGCTTTTAAGCTGGGTTTCTGTTGGTAAACAGCTTGTCTCACTACACATAAATTTGCCTTGTCCGTCTTTATAAACCTCAAACAACATTCAATCCATTCCTTTCTCTATCCTCTTTAATAGCATCCATTTTATCCTCTCGGTCAATGTAATCCACAATTAGTTGTACAGCTTTATCGTACCCCTTTTGGTTGCCTTTGATAATTTCATATGGGACATTCTTTTCAATTAGCATTGATTCAATTCGTGTACCTATATTATTGGCTTCAATTTCGGTTTGTAATCTCCCATTTGGATTATATTTTTTAACAGGTTTAACAAAGAAATTTAAGTTATCAAAGAGAGAGCTAAACGCTTCGGCGGTATCGTTTACACACTTTTCAATGGATTTTGAGGGGTAAAAACCACACTTTTCAAATCTGTTATAAATTTCGGTCAACAGGATTGGCGAGTCAGTTACAATTACTCTAACCTGATTTCTCAGTCTCCAAAATCTTTGTGAGTGCAAACCAAGTATATATAATTGGTTAGTTAAAGCAGTATCATTATGCTCCCATACTATATCTTTAGCCGTTTCAGTTGCAAGTTCCGTGTCAATACCCCTCATTTTCAACTGACTAAATATATAAGCAGCTCCTGTGGATTTACCACAGGAAGGCTGACCATAAAGATTAACTACAATCGTTTGTTTATTCATTTGACACACTCTCCTTATCATAAAAAGGATTATATTCCTTGGGGTCTGCTTTATTTGCCCATTCTACCCATTTGAGAACCTTGTCACGCAATTCATCGTCAAGTAAAAATGGTTCTCTTACTAATATCAAGTTTGGATTTTGTTTCATTATATTTGCGTTATCCACAATTTCTTCATAATCAACCGGATATAGCAGCATCTTTGAATAAACCTTATCTCCACGAGAATTTATTTTTCTTGTAAAAGTTGCCTCTGTAAATTTGAATCTTTCGGTGAAATGAGGGTTCATTTCCAAATTTCGTCTTGATATATAACCAATCGTCATTTTCGATGCCATTCATTTCTCTCCTTTTTTCTATCTTCAAGCCACTTATTATCAATGACATAAAAACCTACTACCAATCCACCTATAAGTAATATCCAAAAAATCCAAAAAACTATTATCTGCCATTCGGACTCAAGGCTTTCGATTGTATCTTCAATATTCTTATCATAATAAAAGTGAACATTAGAAATTGTATTATCTTTAAGTACAGCATATAATGTTCCTTTACATTCAGCAGGAGCAGCATAATACACATATCTTATATCTCCTGATGAATGCCACCAATCACCATCTATATATATCGTTTTTATTTCTCTTTCATTTGGTAAATGAATTGTATCATAAGGAAACTCAACACCAATAAAATCAATCTTTGTAGAACTTTTTGATTCTTCGCTAACATAATCCCAAGTATAATATTCTTCTGTTTCCGTATATGTTTCGGTTTTGCCTTTTGAGTTGGTTCTCGATTTTGTTACCGTTCTTGTGTGTTTTGTATATTTCTCTTTGACTTTCTTTATGTAGGAAAAGTCTCCCTCAATTTCGTTATAAGAAACTGTATCAATAGCTTTAAGTTTACCATATACGAAAGCATTACCTATATTTGTTCTCATACCGTGTTGAAACACATCTTTGTTATTGTCTATCTGCAATGCTGTATTGTATTCCTGATAATCATTCATTAAAGAATTACTTATTCCGGATGAAATCATAAAACCAAACACAAGCATTACAGAAATAATGACAATACTAAAGAGGACTTCACGCATGGTTACTAACCTCTTATCCATAGGTCAATCTCCGAAAAGATTTGTTGGTGCATCTTCCGACACATCATAATTTAAGTATGAATATTCAATCACCTCATAGCCAAGCATATCAAGAATATTACTATTCGGAAATTGCCTTATATACTGATTATAAGATTTAACAAACTTATTAAAATTACTTCGATAATTTGCAATCAAATTCTCTGTTGTTGTAAGTTCCGACATCAATTATTTGTAGTTTTCATTGCTCTTTAATTCTGGATAAGCCTCTGCGACTGCGTTAATCATAGTCTGAATCTCGTTTACAGAATTATCAGACGATGTGCCTCTTGCCTCAACGACAGACATTAGGGTTTCGTATTCGTGTTTATCATACTGTTTAACACAATCAACAAGGTTAGGTATAAGGTCTGCTCTGCGCTTTTCCTGAACCTTAATGTCAGACTGCGCCGTACTGATTTGTTCCTCGTAAGAAATCGCCTTGTTTTTAACGCCATTGAAACCGAATACAAACATCATTGAAACGGCAACAATAATGGCAAGAATAATCAAACCAAGCTTTATATTTAATTTCTTTTTCGTTTTTTTCTGCATATATATATCTCCTATTCGCTCTATATTATTCTGGCTTTTTGTTGTGGGCTAAATTAACTTTTTCCATCTCTTCTGCATAAAAATGACTCACCGAAGGGATTGCGTTAAATTTATCCACAAAGGTATTCCAATTATTTTGAATCTCCCATTCGATAACTTTCCATAAGTTAGCAATTTCAGCGATATTCACTTCTTTATTGTCAATTTCTACAATTGTATTTCTTTGACCACAATCTGTCTCCCAAACCCAATACGATATCCAAGTCTCACCGTATTCATCAGGCTTAAGGTTTAAACCTTTTTCGAGACAGTCAATAAGTTCATCTTCCATAGTTACACCATGATATGCAAATGGCGATACATACTCTAAGACCAAATCACTATACTCATCGCCAAGATTCAAAATCTTATCTTCAAGTTCATGGATTCTTTGAATTTTGGCAAGGTATCTTTCAAAATCATTATATGTAATCACAGTTATTCCTCCTTACTGCTTGCCTGTTGAGCCAAAGCCGCCACGACTTTTTGTGTCAAGACATTCTACTTCTGTAAACTCAAAATCAGGCTGTTTCTGTGTGATGCGAAACTGACAAATTCTATCGTTTTTATGTATGGTTGTATCTCTCATTGCAATTACGGGCATACCCCATTGGTCGTTATCACCCGAATAAGAGTTGTCAATCACTCCCATGTGATTTGTCTGAATAATGCCATAATTCTTGTAAGTGCTACTTCTTGGTACAATGTAAGCTTCATAGCCAAACGGCAACTTCATTCCTACTCCGAGTGGAATAATGGCAAATTCGCCTTTATTAAGTGTGATATCTTTGGCTGATCTCAAATCAACCCAATCTCCGTTCGGAATTTGCTTAATCTTTTCAATGTCTGTAAAGTATTTAATTTTAATTTCCATATTTAACTCTCCTTAATTATTTTTTATCACTAAACGCTTTGACAATTGCAGATATTATACTGAGTAGTGAACTAAAAATTGTAAAACCCCATACTGCAATAAAACATCCGTTAGGTACTACAACCCCATTTGCGTTGAGTAAATAAAGCGATATAAGAAAAAATATCATTCCCATATATTTGTCATCCTTTCTGTGTTAATCAATCACATCCACATAGTTATACAAAATATGCTTTTGCTTTTCTGAATCCGTACCAAATATAGCATCAAGGTGATAATGTCCCATATACCAATGTTCATAATCCAACTTGTCATCAATGTGCTGTAGGTATTCGGTTAAAGTGTCCGGACTGTACCCTCTATTGATACAATTGGTGATAAATTCGGTTGGAGCACAGTGCGTAATTACACAATCTACCTTCCAGTTATACTTATCAAGATTTGCCAACCCTTCCTGCATTTCGGCTTCATTGGGTAGTTCTTCTTCCCACCAGTCAATATTCTTTGTGCGATACTGTATATCGTGGCTTGATGCACCACCCATTGTAAAAAATGTTTTGCCGTTAATTTCAAACACTTGTCCACGCATTAGATGATAAATATTATCTTCAATCTGATGTACCTTTCCACCCCATTTTTCAGTTACAGGGTAACGATTCAGCAAGGGGAATTTTTCGTGGTTTCCATCTACAAACAAGGTTGTCCACGGTTTGTTATTAAGCCAATCTCGCCAATACATTTCAGAATTTCCATTATTCCACACTAAGCCAAAGTCACCACAAATAATTAGGTAATCATCTCGTGTTAGATTGTTACCCATTGGAAATCGTTTAGAACTCAGTTTGTGTATGTTATATTCACCATGCAAATCACCAGTAATATAAAACATATCTTTCACCTCTTTCCTTATAAATCCTAAATTTTATTCTTTCCAAAGTTTTGGTTTACCATTTTCATCAACGAGTAAAGTTATAGATTTGTGATTAGCAACGGCGTACATAACTTTAGTTTCTTTATCATAGATAATTTTGGCACCAGCCGTTGTATCTCGTCCTGCGTATTCAAACATATCAGTGGGTGGGGCTGACAACTTGTCAGATGCACAACCGCTACATAATACCGAAATCATAACAATAATCACAACACAAGCAAGTATTCTTTTCTTCATTCTTCCACCGCCATATATGTTTCCTCAAAGATATCCTGTCTACAAGGATAAATCTCACCTCTGACATCCTGAACTATGTAGCTATTTAAGTCACACTTCATTTCACCTTTAAGTGTATGAATATATAAACTTCCATCATCTTTAAAATAAAGCAAACCGTCTTTATACGCTTTAATTGCCCATATAGGAATAGTGAAGTCTCCTTTATACTGAAAGGCTTCAATCGGCATTGCTTTCTTAATGTATTTCATATATACCTCCTTAAAAATGACTTCCTATCTGCACACCCCACATAATACCAAGATCTACAAGTACAATAAGGTATGTGTACCAATAAATGTTTTGTAATGCTTTTTTGTTTGGATATATAGTTTTATGTTCGTAAACAGTAGCGCCTATATTAAGTGCTACACATACCAGTAGCACTATAATTGTTATCATATTAACAATAATTCGCATATCATTCTCCTTTTAGTTAATCCACTTGACAATTGTGTTCCCTTTATACCCTTTCTGCCATACATACCAAGCATAAGCTACAGCACTTGATGTTGTGCTTTCAAAATCTCCATTTTTAGCACATAAAAGTCTTGAACTTGATACATAGATTGTCTGTGGCGGGGTGTTATCAAACAACTTTCTTCGTTTTTTGCCCTCAAGAAATTGCAGTTTAAGAAACATTGCCACTTTGTTACCTTCTGTAACTGTATCTAATGCTTTTTCTACAAATTGATAAGCATATTTATAAGGTGGGTTTGTAATAATACTGCCGTTCCACGAATTAGATTTTGACTCTGCTAAAAAATCGAATGTTTCTGACATCCCTCCGTCACGGTAAATCAAATCTGTTGACTTAACATTGTAGCCGTGAGCCTCAAATACTTTAGACAAATGACATTCTCCACAAGCACATTCCCAAATGTCAGGAGCGAAATCTTCTACTTCAAGTAGAAGTTCAGCAGCTTTAGGCTCTGTGGCATAATAATCATTTGTTTCCCTCTCTTTGAGAGAGTGGTTAGAAGCTCCTAAAACGGAATGAACACTTTTACTGTTTCCTGTCCAATCTTTCAAATAATTCCTCCTGTATTAATGTATTGGGGAACAAATTACTATTAAGTAGGATATATTTGCTCCCCACAATTTATCACTTTTTCTGTGGTTTTCTTCCACAACTGTATTTCTCAGGGCAATATCCAAGCACATCGCATTTTGGTTTCATCACCATTGGAATTAATGTTGCCCATTCTTCCGAATAGAGTTTTAACTGCTTTATATATTCGTTAAAGAGTTCTCTATACTCCCAATACGCTCTCGAACACATTCTCTGTTCTGCCATACTAATAACATTTCTCGCATTTCGCTTGTCTACAATTGTGGTAGTCATACCTAAAGGTAGTAACATTGCAGCATCCTCTCTCTTGACACCGCTTTTTTCAAGATTTTTAAGTGTGTGGCTGATAGTGTCAATAGCGTTGTTGTACCAAGTTTTCTGTTCTTCAGTCTGTACTGTTTTGGGAATTATGTATTCAAAGTTATCGTAGTTGACATATCTTGTGCTACTTTGAAGTCGTGTAGGACTGCCACCAATATGTGTATACCATTCCCTAATTACTCTTGCTGAGTAGCCTTCAATAATCGCTTCAATGTTTACAAACTCAAAAGCTCTGCCGTGATTAGATTTGATACAATCAAGACCTCGCTTGTAATTCTTTTCACTGTCTGTAATGTCTCTTCCCCAACATATACCTGCCCGCCTACCTATTAAAGAAATCGGATCAATGGTTGTTTCTGGTAAGATTGTAATTTTACCCATTATCTACCTCTTCTGTATCTGATAAGTTAGAAATAATAATTGTGTTCGTGTCCTTGTTATGTATAACTTTGGCATCGGTGTCTAAATGCAAAATTAAAGATTTGCTTTTCGACCTGTAAGGATGAAGAATGATTTGTGTGACATTGTTAGCAAACAGCTTAAAACGAGAACTTCTGCGTGTGAGACTTGATAAATTGACTGTCTTAGTTTCGATATAAACTTCATTACACCAAACTAACCCATTATCAATCTCAATACTGTTTGCCATAAAGGTGCTTAACTGCGACAACTCAAAATCTACCGTTAAGCCGTTTTCTCCAACGGCCGTTATGTATGGCTTAAATTTAAACATTTTCAACCTCCTTAAAGGATATTTTGTCTGTCAGCGTTCTATTTTCAAGACACATCTTATAAGTACACATTGCTTCAAGCTGTCTTGAATAGATTGCCCTTGAGGGCTTTGGAATAAACGAAAGTTGTCCGTTGTCCCATTTATTAAGAAACACCCTCAGTTTACTAATCCTATCTACGAGTTCTTTGTACTCGGATAAAAGTCTGGTTTTATAGTCGTTCATTGGTTGTCCTCCTTTTCAAAATAGAATTTCACAGGCTTTTCAACTTCTGTGATTAACCCATATTTCTTAGCCAAACGATAAATAAAAATGTTTTTGAGTCTTGATGTTAGCTTTCCTAACTGCTTTCTGAAATCTTCAATAGGCATTGTTGATTTGTAGAAATTACACATTCTGCAAGCAGGATTATAGTTTTCAATATCATTTGCACCGTTATACCAATACACACTTTCAATATGGTCAACTTGCATATCCTTTAGTTCAAGTTCACAACCACAATATGCACAATGTCCGTTGTATTTTTCATATACTTTAAGTCTTACTGGTTTAGGGATAGGTTTTCTTTTCATTTTATTACCCCTCGATTGTCTTTATTTCAAGCGTTGCTTCGTTAGCAAACTCAATGTAAATATAACGAGCTCTATATTCTAAGTAGCTAACTAATTGTGTTGGTGGCGTTTCGTTGGTAATCAATGCCGATATAATAGTCTTAATTGCTTGGTCAAATTCATTCTCTGATATTGTCAGTGATATACCGGCGTTAGGGTTGTCCTGTACAAAACTAAGCAAGGACTCATAATCAATGTTCTTATGCAAAACTAAGCTCCTCCTTTGACTTATACTTTTCTTTATATGAACCGTGACTGTTTGTATGCTTGGCAAGGATTTTCCATTTACTATCTTCTACCAATTCGTCAACAAGTATTTCGTCATAAATGCCCCTAAAATCGTTTGTAATCAACGAATCCTTGCAGAGAGTAATCGTGCCTGTTCTAAAAGAAATACGGTCATAGGTTAAATATGACGAAGTATTTAAGTATGTGTCGTTCATAATCGCCTGTTCGAGAATTGAAACAGAAATTTCGTCACAATCTTTGTTGTCTTTAAGGACAACAAGATAGTTGTAATTTTTGTTACTGCAACGCTCAATTGCTTTTTCAAGAGTTCTATCTGTCAAGTAATAAATCATATATGTCTCCTATCTGTTATCATCATACGAGCCACTCTCTTGTGGCAATGCGGACAATCTGCTATATACGCCAAATCGTCTGAAGTTAATATCAGTTTGTAGTCATTCTTATCTGCTTCAAAAACACAGTTACATCTAAGACACTCAAATCTGATTATAGGTGATTTAAGATCGCCTTCTTTGAGAACTTAAATCATTTAATACTCCTTGCCATTATTATCATTGCCATACTCCTTCTGTGTCATATATATCTCCTATCTGCTACAATGATTCTTCATAGCTCACATTAGTTTTACAACAAGGACAATTTGCCGAAAAAATAAATGTATTGTATGATGTAAAACATTGTTTATAGCTTTCTCTGTCGGCTTCAAATACACACCCGCAATTGCGACAAACAAATCTAAATACAGGTTCTTTTAAATTACCTTGTCTAATAATTTGAATCATTTCATTCGCTCCTGTTTGCAAATTCAACTACCACACTAAACAGTTCACGCACACAATAGCGATTGTAAACATCTTTATTTGTTGTATAAAAATAATCTTCTCGGTATTTGCGAATAACATCTTCTACATTGTTTCTTTGTATACCTGTTGCTTGCAAAAGCTTTCTAAGTCTCTTGTGTGTCATTACGACCTTTCCTTTCGTTGCATTTGCAACATATTAAAATCTTTCTTTTAAAAATACTCTTGAATTTCATATCCACACCACGGACACCGAATATACATGCAGTCATCATATATAAGATCTCCATGATGTGTTTCATTAATATTAAAACGAAATTGACAATGACATCTCGGACATTCTTCTTCATACATTGTTTCAACTGCTTGCAGCTCAGGTTCGCCTTGTTTAATAATTTCCATAGTTACGCTCCTTGATTACATTGTGTTTTATATCACTCTCTGTCCAATCATATTCTTGAATGTCGTAATATGCCTCAGCACACTCACGAGAACAGAAGATATTGTCGTATTTATCTCGAAAATATGTATAGTCATATCTTAATTTGTTGCTACACTGATGACAGACTGCCATAACTGGTGGATCGAGAGCATGAGGACAAGTGGGTTTGCAAGGCAAGTTTTTGCATACATTACACATCTAATTCTCCTCAAAATTAAAAATTCCATAAATTTCTGTGTTGCACCAAGGACAAACAATCCATTCATCCCAGTCCTCGTCCTCCCAGTCGTAACTTATGTTTGTGGCATAATGTGTGTCATAATCATCATATTGAAATACACATCCACATTCTGAACAGGATATTGTATTTGGTTTTGATGGTTTGATTTGCAACTCAGGTTTGCCTTGTTTGATAATTTTCATTGTTGTATTTTCACCTTCTTCAACAAACAATCTCAGTTACATCATTTTTGTTATTCAAGATGTCTAATAGGTTAAAAACATCGTAACATAATCTCTGCTTACACTGATTAAAATGGTCAGAATCAACAGAACCGTTATAATCATATTCTGCTGTCCAATGTGCCCATTCATCTAAATTAGTGTGGATATCGTTACAAAGTTCCAGAGACAATTCTTTAATACCGATATCTTGATGACTTACACTGTATTGACAATTTTCATCTTCCGTTATGATAATCGTGTCTAACAAATCAAACACAATCCAATAATTCATACCCTCGGCATCGAAACATACAACTTCGGGTTTTTGATTACTAAAAACATTGTAGAAGGCATTCAGTAGAACTACAGGCACATCGTCTATATAACTCAATTTGCCTGTCCAATCACCAATTGTAATATCTGTCCAACCGAATTGTGGTTTTGAAAGCATTAAATCACTCCTTTATATTTGCGGTTTTGATAGCTTCTAACAACCAAGCAATAACATCTACTGTCCAACCATTTCCTAAGCATTTATATGCTTGATTATCACTAACGACACTAAAGTCAAAGGTATCTGGTACAGTTTGGAGTTTTTTGCATTCTGCAATAGATAACTTTCTAAATTGATACAACCCATCGCTGAGGTTGATTGGATATGTATTTCCTTTAATGTTTACAGTTTTGTCCGAAATACTGTAACACAGGGAATTTTTGTTATGCTCTTTTTTTGAATTGAATGGTACTGCATATAATCCTGTTTTAGCTCCAACACCGCCTCCATTAGTAGTTAAAGACACTCCTTTATTATCAACCGAGTACAAACGAAAACCTTGACTATTACTTAACTCCCCATTTGGTCTTGGCAAAGCACCAACCTTCTTAGGAGTGAAACCCGTTTCTAATGGTTCTGCTACCATAGTCCTTTGCTTTCTCTCAAGCGTATTCCAAATGACAGCTCCATTGTAACTTTTAGTCAAACAATAAGACTTATCTGTCCATGCTTTTCCACTATCTAAAATATCCTTTACTTTAATTCCAAGATTTGGTGGTTGGTTTATTGGCACTTGCTGATAAGTACCATCATCTTGTCTGCAACCTACCCAATATAATCTCTTTCGTTGTTGTGCCGATAGTAAAGCTGAATTAATCATTATAGCTTCAATGCCAAATGCTTCATCAATGCTTTTGCGTATATCTTTACTCATCGAATAGTTGTTTTCATAGATGAAATATTTGGGTTTAACTGTATTTAATGCCTTTATGTATTGTTGAAACAAATCCCATCCAAGACCGCTGGCTTCGGTTTCACGATTTTTTCGTTGTGCAATTGACCAATAAGTACAAGGACTCCCTCCCATCAGAATATCAATATTTTCATATTGTTTATAATCAGTATTAAAAACATCACCGTGTTGTTTTATATTAGGAAAATTATGTTTAGAAACTTGAATTGCGTATTTATCTATTTCGTAGGCATCGTAATTTTTCACTGTAATACCTGCTCGTTGCAAAGCAAGCATACCACACGACATACCATCAAAAAGAGACAATACATTGATATTATTTAAAACTCGTGTTTTATTTGTCATTTTTACGCCTCCGTAATTGGCAATGGAGTTGTATGTATAAGCAATGCTGGATTTGTTGCTGTATGATATTTTGCTATTGCTTGTGTGTATTCACTTGCGGTATTTTTCAAATCTATTTCGGATTCAGTTTTAAACTTACAAATTTTATATATTCCAATAACTTCGCTCAGCACTTCAGCACCACACATAATCATATCAATGGCATTAGTCGAAAGGTTTTCGCTATCTGTAACACAAATCGCAACACTTTCTTTGCCATTAGCATTTCGTGCCAGAACCATATCTCCTTTATTAAGGGATTCGTCATCTGGGACTTTGTATGTATATCTTTTTGCGTTTTTATCTTGTAAATGTCTTACTTGTACAATGTTCATTTATTCTTCTCCTTCTTAACTCCATTTTTTTCTTTGTAAGAACAGTTAAATTTCTTATTAATTTCCTCCATAGTGGGTTCTGTGCTACTACACCATATATAAACAGCTTTGTCTGTTACGGTTCTCTGTGGTGTCTGTGCTAGATTGTTGAACGGAGCACAGATGGTTTTAATAAGCTCCGAGTCAATGTTTTTGTCTATAATCATACTATTGTATTTCTTACCTTTACCTTTGTATTTGTCTGTAACCACCTCAATCTTACTATTATTGCTAAATACAAACGAAGCATATCCTTTTGTTATGTGTGTGTAAATCGAATCATCACAATGCGATACAATATGATCACACACAGCAGTAAAACCACTTCCATCTTCTTGCATTACAACAAGTACCATTAGCTCATCTAACTTTTGACACTCTTTAATGATGGCGTCAATCTGTTTTCTGCTCACAAAATGAATCATTTATCATTATCCTTTCCATTTAAACAAACATTCATTTCTTGTTTTTGTGTTGTGTGCATCTATGCTAACTAATGTTGACCTGTTCCAAACTATTTCAAAGTCTTTTGGGGCAACAAGTTCGCTAATATACACATAATTGTTTTTAGACAACTCTCTTGCCCAACTCCAAAAAACCTCGTGGTCAAAAGTTGGATTAATACTGTATGGTTTAGTGTTCAAATACGGTGGATCAAGGTAAAATACACAACCTTTGTAGTGTTGTGGAGCGTACTCCTTATATTCGTTACACTTTAAAGTAATATTGAACAAATTACTTGCCTGTTTTTCGAGGTTGCGTTTACTCCCTTGATACCCGTCACGGGTTTTACTCCCATTAGGTGTTTTTACAATGTAAGGCTTTGCATACCAGCCATCAAACCATCTGCCATTATACGAAGCAAGAAAACCTACATTGCCAACATACCACTGTTCGTATTTGTCTTTATCTGTCCCGTTTTTCCAAGCATCTCTCACAAGGTTGTATGTATCTCTCGACACTTCATCAAGTAAAGGTTTTCCTTCTTGTACTCTTTTGAGCAATGCTATCAGGTACGGATTTATGTCAGAGCCTATACGCTCTTGACAACGAATCTTATCAATTACATTACCCCCTCCAACAAAGGGTTCTATGTATGTAGTCACATGATTGCTGTCAATACATTCCTGTAATATTGGAACAATATATTTAGCAATACGAGACTTGCTTCCCATATACTTCATTAATATCTCCTTAATCTATATAAATCGTAATTAAGTTGCCCAATTTACGATAACCAAAACAAAGATTGCCACCATCGCAAATCAGAGCCTGTTCATCTTCTGTGAAATTGAACGGATTACTTAACACCTTGTATGTAATGTTACCGTAACCATATCCCTTCTGCGTGTAACACATATAATTCTGCAAATCGTCTTGTGTAACATCGTACTTCTTTGTGTAAAAGTTCAGCCAAATCAATTTTGCTTTCGGTGCAAGTTTCTTGTATATTGCAAGATTTTCTTCACAAAGTTCTTTCTCATTAGGCTTAAATGCCCACCCTGTATTTATCAATGAATTACCTCCTCGACAATCTTCGTTCTTGGGACATACATTCTTCTACGCTGTTTGTCCTCAATTTTTCTGGTCTCTCCCAGAACTTTCTGTAATGATTTTAACGCATCAGAATGTGACTGAATCCATTCTACTAATGGAGCATTAAGTTCTACACTATCTTTTGCTTTTCTACGGTTCTCTCTAACTTTCGTTAAAGCTTTCCCAAGTTTGGCAGTGTCGTGATACGACACATCTTCAAGTTCAAGTTTATGTAAGATATCTTGTGTTTCGTAGTCGTGCAATGATTCGTTTTTAATATTGTTTTGAAAATCTTCAGTTGTTTGTGTGAAAAAGTTGATTGTATCTTCTAACTCTTTAGCTGTTTTGATTTTCGTCATCTCCTTTAATAATTTGTGATTAAAACTTCCGTTGAACTGTTGCCTGTTTTTACCTTAGTTTGATAGTTACAATTATTGTAATCTTTGATTAGATAATGTGTGTTGTAGTTCTTACTCCACTCTTTAAGAATTGTATTTTCTTTACCTTTGTGTTCTGTAACATTCGACAAAGCAAATTTGCCACCTTTTGAGTTAATAATGTCAAGTAAATTAAGAAGCTCTCTCTCATAATCTTCTGACCATTTACAAAAATAATCTCGTTCATATCCACCAACAGTAATAAGATAAGGTGGATCACAATAATAGAAAGTGTTATTAAATTCTGGCGAATCTAAATTCAAATTATGGAAATCGCTACTGTAAAAACTAATATTTTTCTTGTCGATAGCTTCTATGTATTTTACAAGTTTATCCTCTAACGACTTAGAGAAGTAAGACCTGCTTGCACCAGACGGCATATTAAACTCTCTATTCTTATTAAAGGCTATTTGATAGTTGAATGCGTGAGTAATTAAGCAATATAAAACTACTGCATTTTCTCTATCAAGCTTATCTTTCAGATTTGTATTATAGTAACTTCTTAAATTAAGAAATTCTTGCTTACTAAACTTGTTCAATTTGTATGTATCAATCATTTCTTTAACTTCGTCTACAAATTTGCTATCAAGATTTCTGAAGATATTAACGAGTGGTTTACATTTGTCGTTATACACAACCTGTTTTGCATTCACATTTAGTGAAACTTCTCCACCCCCCCCGAACAAATCTACAAATTTATCAATTTTCTTCGGAAAGAGAGGTAGAATCTGAGGCAGCAATTTATATTTACCACCAATATAATTAAAAGGATTTTTCAAATAATCTATATTTACCATCTCCTTATCGTGTTACTACTTGTCCTGATTTCAAACTTTCTTGAACTTTGATTACTCTTTGGTTTGATGAGCCACACCAAGCAAGAGAAATATCTTTTTGTGACTCATCATATTTACCGTCAACAAGGATGTCTATATAAGGTAAGATTTCGTTTACAATAAACTTAGATTTCAATATCTGTTCGTATGTATAACCTGTATATAACCATATTGTTTTGCTTGGTAGTTTGGTCTTGACCGTTTTTACAATATTAGATACCTGTTGTTGATTTACTTGTTCCAATGGGTGTCCACCTGAGAGCGTTAGCCCCGATATATAATCAGGACTTAACGCTTCAAGCAATTCAGTCATAGTGTCATTAGTAAATGGTTGTCCGGCTGTAAAACCCCAAGTTGAAGGATTTTGACAATTATAACAATGTATGGTGCAACCGCTTACCCATAGCACAACTCTGACTCCAACTCCATTGGCAATGTCGTGTTTAGTGATTTTTATATAATTCACTCGTCGTTGCCACCCAAATGTACATATCTTTCTTTGATCTCTTGTGTTCTTCCTTGATTCCAGAAGTTAGTTCCTATATCCTTTTATACCCTCGGTTTCCCGATATTTATTAGGGGAGTAGACTATACAATATCATTGTTTGCATAAGAAACAATTCCCCGAAATTATAGTCGTTGAGCGTCCTCCATCAGCATTGCCTGTTAAGGAGTTTCGTTGCGTAAGAGTGACTTGCACACTCGGTAATCCCTTGCTTAATGTTTTTATGGTTTCTATCCTATCGGACTGACAGATTTAATCCTATACCGCATTCACACTTGCCGTTTCCAGCTATGTTGTAGCCATTAAGGTTATGGGGACTTCCCCGCAGTTTATTCGGTTTAAAGTGGGCTTACACTTAACCCACAAGTTCTCCGACAGATGTTCAATTTACTTTCATCTGTATTGCCACAGTTTGGACACTTCCAAATAAGTTTACCGTTTTCATTTTCTATTACATCAATCTCTCCGTCATATCCGCACGCTTGACAGTAATCACTTTTAGTGTTGAGCTCAGCATACATGATATTGTCGTAGATAAATTGCATAACAGACAGGACAGCTTCTGTGTTATTTTGCAAATTAGAAGTTTCAATGTAACTAATTGCACCGCCCAGACTTAATGCCTGAAACTGTGATTCAAATTTCAGTTTTGCAAAGGCATCAATAGGCTCTCTGACATTTACATGATAACTATTTGTAATGTAGTTCTTGTCTGTAATACCTTCAATAATACCAAATCTTCGCTGTAAACATTTTGCAAACTTATATGTTGTGCTTTCAATTGGAGAACCATACAGCGAAAAACCTAAATCAAGTTGCTTATTCCATTCATCACACTTTTTGTTCATATATCTCATAATATCAAGTGCGAACGGTGTTACTTCCGGATCTGTATGAGATTTGCCTGTCATATACTTTACACACTCATACAATCCTGCATAACCAAGTGATATTGACGAATAACCACCGACAAGCAACTTATCAATGGTTTCACCTTTTTGAAGTCTTGCTAATGCACCGTGTTGCCAAATAATCGGAGCTACATCCGACACTGTTCCTTTCAGCCTCTCGTATCTGCACAAGAGGGCTTTATGACACAGTTCCAATCTCTCATCGAAAATCTTCCAAAACTTCTCTTTATCTTTGCCTGACGATAAGGCTACATCAACAAGATTGATTGTAACTACGCCTTTGTTGAATCTGCCATAGAATTTGTATTCACCATTTTCTTTGTACGGTGATAAAAAGCTTCTACACTGACTGTTCGGTATCAACAGTCTGGACTATATCTTTGGGAGTTATTATGCTAACTCGCTCACTCCGCACTTCCATCTGTATCATTATTCAGATGTACTCTACTCACTTCATCACACAAAGCTATTTGTGCTATGCTTTCGATAGTCTCTTGACCTTACGCATATGCGTCTTGGCACAGGATAGTTCAAGTCTAAGTTTCACCCCGAAAGTCCCCTGTTAGCACACTACTTAACTGTCATTTCCTACAGTTCCTATTCGTGTAATGCACACCATTTTGATTTATGTTCACGGAGTTTTAGATGAGCCGTTTAACCCATCGAAGGGAAACAATTTCCTTCTTTTAGCTTTTTTATCACCTTTTCTGAAATGTAATCAGGTACAAGTCGTTTAGCTGAACATTTTGCGGCAAGCTCTGTAAGATACCAATACTTGCTATCCTCAGTAATGTTGTCCTCTTCAAGTACATAAATAAGCTTTGGAAACGCAGGTGTAATCCACACACCCTTTTCATTTTTAACGCCTTTATATCTTTGATTAAGTGTTTCTTTAATAATCATAGCGAGGTCGTGTTTCTCTTGCTCATTGTTGGCTTCATTAAGATACATAAAGACTGTGATAAAAGGAGCTTGTCCATTAGTTGTCAAAAGTGTTTCCACTTGATATTGGATTGTCTGAACACCTTTGTTGATTTCCTTTTGAAGTCTTTCTTCGGCTATCTCGGCAATCTTATTTTCGTCAGTTTCAAATCCACACTGACTCCACTCTCTTCTCAACTCATCTTTAATGTGCTGTCGGCTAATATTCACAAACGGTGCGAGAGCAGTAAGACTGATACTCTGTCCGCCATATTGACTGCTGGCAACCTGAGCAATAATCTGTGTTGCAATTGTACAAGCCGTTGAAAAACTGTGTGGTTTCTCAATCATAGTGCCACTGATAACCGTTCCGTTCTGGAGCATATCATCAAGATTACATAAGCAACAATTATAAGTATGTTGTGCAAAGTAATCTTTATCGTGGAAATGAATAATTCCTTCTCTGTCAGCCTCAACAATATCTTGAGGAAGTAAAACTCTATCAGTCAAATCTTTGCTGACCTCACCTGCCATATAGTCACGCTGAGTAGGAATGATAGTGGGATTTTTATTTGAGTTTTCCTGTTTGATGTTCTCGTTGCTTAAATCAATCAGTGAAAGGATTGCATCGTCAGTAGTGTTCTTCTTACGGATTAGACTCTGCTTGTATCGGTAAAGTGTGTATCTTTTTACCAAAGAAAAACAACCGTATTTATCTATGTATTCTTCAATTAAATCCTGTATATCTTCAACTGAATAAATTCGCTTACTTCGTCTGAGTTTATCATAAATTCTTGTAGCAATATTTTTAATTTCATCATCAGACAATGTTTTTTCATGATTTATATGAGATTCACTATTTGCTTTTCCAATTGCAGAAATAATCTTATTGCGGTCAAAATCCACTTCTCGACCATCTCGTTTAATTACTTTCATTTAATCACCTATACTTTCAGAGAATATCACCATATGTAAGATTACTAAAATCAAATAAATTATGGCAATTATTACAAGATATTCTCGCTGGGTTTTTATCGTGAAGTGTGATTCTATGTGCAAGCTCGCAGAAAGGGCATTTGACAACAAAAGAAAAAGGAAAATGAGAGATGTATGTACGAACAATGTTATCTTCATTTATGTATGCGACTTTATTTTTTTTACTCGTGTTTTCTTGCCATTCTTTTTTGCCAAGTTTTACACCTTTAGCAAAACCCCTAATGTAATCAGCAGAACCTTCAATTTTGTGTGGATTATCTTCTGCGTTTGTTACGAATAAAACATCAATTTTATGTGCGTTTGCGTACTCAATTTCCTTGATAACACCTGTTGAATCGTACCATTTTTCGCCTGTCACCCATATTTCGTCACACTTTGCAAGCTGATACAGGCAAAGTTCAAGCCCATCTTCGTAAGACATATCGTTGTACAGAAAGCCAAACATATGTATCGGTGAAATAAACATATAATTCGGATGTTTCTTTTGCTGTGTTCTAATGATTTCTTCAACCTCTTTGAGATTGTTTTTGTCACCACCGTATTTGTGGCTGACATACACTGTTTTTTCAAATTGCTTCATTCAATTCCTCCTAACTTACTTATTATTTATCAGCGTTGCTGTTTACAAGCATATACACCACCACCTTTCAAAATGAAATCTCTTTATTGTTGTTATCTATTTCGATGTCATCGTCAGTGCCAACAGTAAAAGCTTCACAAGTAACCTGATAATCACCTTTCCCATCAGCCACCAAATATTGTAACAAATGATACAATTCAGAAACCGTCATTTATCTTCCCCATTCCTTTTGCTCACTCCTTATCCATCTTTGCTCCACAATCAGGACATTCATTAGGTATTATCAAATGTGGTAATAATTCATACGGTTCTAAATAATGTCCACATTCAGAGCAATAATAATAATCTCCATCACAATCATAATCTTTTATCCATTCAGCCATTACCATTACCATCCTTTCTCTCACCGTAACTGCAAAATCATTTAAGTCATTATAGACATACTCACCGTCGCTTAAGTTGTAAATTCGTTTGCATAAAATCATATTTAAATCATCGTCATATTTGCCAAAAATACAATCTTTACACCTGACAACCTCCTGTACATCGGCAATAGGTACTGTATCAAGCAATTTTGCGGCATTATAAGCGTAATCATTTGCTAAAACTTTCTGTGCAGCTTCACGCTCTATATATTCTTTTTCAATCATTGGTTGCACTTTCTTTCCCAATCCTTTTTCATTGCCTTGCGTTTTTTCGGGCAATCCTTCCAATTGCGATTTTTTCGTTTCCAACGGAAAGAAAAAAGTTTATAGCGTAAGCCTTTGTATTTGATACCGTGATACATATTATTTCACCGCCTTAAAATCAATAATATTTTCGTACCAATTGAAGATGTGGACACGAAATCCGATAACCGTTAATTCGTAGGTTTCGCCCTCCTTTAAAGCACCGAAAACATCAGACGAATTGAATTTCCATCTGAACAATGTATCTGTGTCCTCGAAAACATAAGTCTTTCCGTTTTCATCTTCACCGTAAATAAGATATTTGCTGTCGATGCTATCTTCGGCAGATTGTGTTGTCACTCGCTCTTTATCGGTGATTGTTACGGTGTATGTGTGGTCATTGGTGAAATTTATCACAGGAACAGCAATAACTGCGATAACAACTAATGCGATTGCTGTTAAGCAACCTAACAAACTTCTATTTGACATTTTCTTTCTGACACTCCTTGTATTTTCTGTATAGATATGGTCTTGCTGTTTTCAACATCATTTCCATATGTTTTTGGCTTGCAATAGGGTTATATTCTTTTTGCAGGTCTGCGTTATCCATCGCATCTAACGCTTTTTTGATTTTTTCAGAGTCTATCATTTTTCGAGACTATATCCTGCCAGTTCAGCTACATATGACTTAATATCCTTGAGTTCTGATAAGATAGCCTCCGCTGTCGGCTTTTCCTCGTCGGCTCTTAAATTCCATACTTTCTCTGCTAAATATGGCACATACATAGGCGGTGCTACTCTGAAAGTAATAAAATAATTACAACCCCTGCAAGCAATTTTTACCTCGTTCTGAGTCGGGTTGTATCCTGAAACTAAGTCCGTGTTACCACAAAACGGACAACCCTTCTGCAAGTTCAAGATTGGTTTCTCTTCTTTACTCATTTATTATCACTTCCTTGTAAAACTCATATCTGTTATCTTTATTGTCGTGCTTAAAAACTTTTGCAAGGCTATCTACATTCATACCATTTACCCAACTAACATTGTTTGTTGCCCTGTTGAGCAAAAAGATATCTTCCCCACTCTTGATTTCATCAAGCACATCAGAATTATAAACTGCTTCATACCTTCTCATTTTTTTTACACCTCTTTCATTAATTCTCTTTGAGAAAAAACTCCGCTATCAACATACTTCTCAAGGCTATCTCTTGCCATCACTCTTCACCGTCCTCAATAGGTTGATTCCAGCACTTAACGCAGTTATTATCACAATCATCTATGTCCGTCAGTCCTAAATTATATGGACATACGCCTTTAGGTAGCCCAGTATCATAAAGCTGAACATTTGGATAATGTTCCAAGAACTCACTCAGATAAGTCCTCTGCGGATGTTCATCGCTCCACCGCTGTACTATTTCGATTGCCTTTTCAGGATGATACATTTCAAAACTTATACACGATATAAATTCAGATATACCGTTATTTTTGCTACATAAAGGACAGTCACTACACTTAATTTTACATATTCCACTCTTTGCTCTTTTCGTCATCCTCAACTTTTCAATCAAGTAATTTTCAGTTTTTGAACAATCAATCATTTTTTACACCTCTATGAACTTCATTGTATTTTCTCTTTGTCATATTTTGCCTGTTCTTCTATAAACTTGTTTATCCATTCTGTGTTATAAAACATGGTGTTATAGTTTCTGACATTGCTTTGAGAAAGAACATACATTTTTGAGCATCTTCCTCGGTGCGATTTGAGATTACATAGTTAATTTTTTCTTCAATATTTTTAAACTCTTTACGGTCGTTAATAATACGCTCCATAGCTTTTACAGTTCCTGTTTTACTGTCTTTATACCTTTTCTTCATTCTCAAGAATCTTTCAACAGCAGGACAATCTATCAGTACAGAGTCAATTAGTTTATCGCCTTTGTAATTATTCTTGAAATCTTTAAGTCCTCTCGGATCAATTATGTAAAAATCAGCGTCATCAATTTGCTGTTGCGTTGCACAATATCTGTAACCGTTAAACTCGGTATAAACCACGATATTGGTCAGTTTATCAAACTCCTCATCTGTTACAAAAATGTGTGAGTTTGGAGATTCGTTATCTCTTCTTGGTCGTGTCGTATAAGACACAACCTTTTTGCGGTTATATTCCTTACAAACTTTGTCTACTAAGTAATCCTTACCAGAGCCTGAAGCTCCGAGAACTAATACAATTGATTTAACAGCCATCATTATCATTGTCTCCTTTTAGTAACTGCTGAAATAAACATTATCTACCACTGCATACGGTGCTCCAAATGAATGATAATAACTCATTCTAAACGCTTTGACATTATAATCTCTATCACCACTCAATATCCTTTGAGCAACCGAATAAGACAACCCACTCGGATCTCTCGTGTAAAGAACACCTGCCACATTGAATGTATTATAATCAAAAGCTACTGCTCTTAATCCACCGTTGCTGTCAGCTAAATTCATTGCCGTTGAACCTACCAACCATTGACAATACTCGCTACAATTACCCGCTTCGCAATAAATTACTCTTGCCAACAAATCTACCTCATCTGACGATGTGTTATATGTATTATTTGATTTTGTAATAGTTTTTGTTTCTGCTTGAACTTCAACTTTTTCTGTTGGCGGTTCTGTAGGAGGAGAGGTTGTTTTAATCTTCTTCTTGTCTTTTTTAGTTTTCTCAGTTGGTTTTACTGTTGTTGGTTCTGTTGTGACATGCACGGTTGTAGGTTGCGTTGTTGGTTTGGCTACCGTATCTTTGGTGGCTGTATCTCGTGTTGCAGTGTCAGGGGTGGAGATGTTTGGTTCTCCACAAGCCGAAAAGCCAAACATCATACCTAACATTACCCATAAACTTGCTATCTTCTTACCAAATCGGATATAATCACCCTTCCTTAATTTCCCATTTTCTAAATTTATCCACATAATCATCAGTGAAAAAACCTCTAATAATAAGTGTTTGTGGCTTATTTGTGTCTATAAGCATTAATCCAAGTAGACTTTTACCCGACAACATTTCCTTGCCTTGTGCTACCTCAATAATGCCACTCATTAATTCATCTGCTATGTGAAGAAAATCGTCAAAATCATCTTGCTGAAGCTGAGTGTGTAACATTACTGTTCTATGTATTTTGTTTTCCATAGCTTACTCCATAACCGAGCCTACTGCCCACTTACTAATTACTGAGTAAATATCTTTGTCACACACACAAGTAATAGTATTCCAATCAACATTATGTGCTGCTTTGGTTTTTGCTCTTTCAACACCGTTTGCAAGAACAAGACTTGCAAGGAATGATTTGCCACTGATAGACCAATCTTTGCCATTTTCATCTTTACCGATAAGAGTTACTTCTTCGTCAATCTGACTTACAGCCTCTGTAAAATCAGACACATCCTTAAGTGTAACAAGTTCAATTTTTTGCCTCATTCAATCACCTTTCTTAATTTAGCAATTTATATTTTGTTAAATTCCAATACCCCTTTTTATCTTTGTAAATACCGTCTAAAGGCACATAAATTACATCATATTGTTTCAATGGCAATGATGCAAAAAGATAGTGTTTTAATGTTAAACTTCCTTCTTTTCCAGTACCAACCGAACGATACGAAATTCTTTTTGCAAATTCCTCGTTAGTTTGTTTGTTTTTAAGAGGGTAGACATTCTTTACGAGCAGTTTCTGCCTATCTTCAGCTTTGTGTGTGGTTAAATCAATATACCCCAAATATTCTTCCTGTGTTTGAATAATGCGTTTATAATTCCAAGCCTTGAAATTCATTTGATTTGCAATAGTTTCGATGCCATTTAGTATGTTATCTATGTTTTGAATAGTGAACGATTCTTTAATAGTGTTATCTTTCTTTAAGTCTGTACTATTATTTTTTACTATGTCGTACAATTCAAAATGCTCTGTTTGTAATACGGACTTCTTAATATTCTTGCGAAATCCCTTGCCGGTAGACGCTCTAAAGAATTGATAAGTTGCAAGTATGTATAATAGTTTCGATTGAATTCCGTAGTGGTCGAAGAAACCTATTTTAATTAAAATTTCTATTTTAGATAGCCCCACAGAAGTCTCTTGGTCAGAGAGACGAATTACATCTATAAAACTGGTCGGCTGTTGGTTGTAAACTTTAAAAAGTTCTGTGGCGACCTCTTCAGATAAGAACTTAACTGAACCAATACCTTTTGCAATTGCATGAAGGTCTTTGTTAAAATAATAGTTTCCTAACGAAATTCCGAATTTAGGCAATGTAATTTCAATATCTTTTGCTTTAGCAGCTTTTTCTCCCGTCTGTATTTGTTCATCATTCTTTGCACAGTTTAAATATGCTGTGCAAAACTCATACGGATAATAGTAGTAATAATAAGCACACAAATAACTAATCATACAGTATCCAATGGCGTGATTCATACCAAATTGATAACTGGCACTGTCTTGAATAATCTGAAGAAACTCTTTAGCTTCCAGTTCTGCAACATTTCTTGGAGAATTTGATTTATGACAATAACCTTCAAGTATTGACGGCAATGCTTTAGCCAATCTCTTTTCATCTTTATGTCCGATTGCTCTACGCACATTGTCAGCTTCGCTGCCCGACAGTCCGCATATTTCTTGAAGAAACTTAATTGTGTCCTCTTGAAATATTAAATATCCATTGTTTTTATTAAGCAGTTTATCTATAACCTCTGACGGATTTTTATGAGGTATATGCTTAAATAGCTCCTCTCTGTAAGAAGAACCTGATGGTCTAATAGCAGCCGTGACTATTGCCATATCCAAAATACTTTTAGGCTTATATTTTTTTAAACAATCTATAGCAAATGGAGACTCAAACTGAAAAATAGAACCTGTAGTTTCTAACATACTTTCCCATACATTTTGATCATCCCAATCAATCTCGTGAGATTTTGGATAAGGTAAATGAGCGAATTTGCAAGTTTCGCTAATAACTTGCACTGTCTTTAATACAAGCAAATCATACTTGGTCAACCCTACATCATGAATTTCATCCATATCAATCTGAAGAGTACAGTAGCCATCTTTCTCGAACACACCGTAATTGTCAGCTAAAGTAATTGGACTAATAACAATTCCTGCTGGATGTACCGACTGTGCATGCTTAATACCTAACAAGCCATCATAGTAATAAAACAATTTCGGATACTTTTGTCTTGCTAAATCAGGATCGGAGTTAAAACATTGCTTAATTTCTTTGACTTTTTGAATAGAATATTCACACTCACTAAAATCGGTTTTTGGGTGGCATAATTCCCAATTAAGTCGAAATGCTTGTCCTATCAGATCAATAGCAGCCAAATCTTTCAGTGTCGAATATGTAGGAACTCTGGCTGTTTTTGTTTTACCGAATTTATCTATAATATACTCAAACATTTCTGGTCTATCCGATTCTACAACATCAACATCAATATCTCCTACTTCTACTCTGTCTTCATTACAGAATCGAGAAAATACTGTACCCCATTTTTCAGGGTTTAAGTCAATAATATCGGTAACATACGCTGTTCTTGAACCACCAACTGAACCTCTTGAAAAGCCTATTGGTTTCCCTTGATTTCTAAAATGTGAGAGAATTTCACTCATTGAAAGCATAAAACCCGACATACCTACTTTCTTAAAGACTCTCAGTTCTTCAGGTATTGCTTTATCAAATCTATTCTTTTCTTCTGATGAAATAACGCCATTATCAAGCTTCTCTTGATATTTTTGATATACCAATGAAGTAAATTTTTGTTCGTCTTTTTCAGCACTGCCATACAAAATAGGGTACTTAATCGATGTATCAAGCATAAACTCTTCGACACTATCTGCCATAACATTGGTGTTGTTAATAGCCTCTATGTATAAAGAACTCGGTATTGCGTCCTGTGTTGCGAAAGCTTTCACTAATTCATCGTAAGACTTATACACTAAGTCCATCTTATCTTCGCCTTCGTAATGTTGTTTTTTAGCATCTAAGATTACTTGTCTACACTCTGCTTTATAAGAATTAACTGAGTGGGCGTCTGTTGCAGCTATTAGCGGAATATGATATTTCTCAGACAGATATGCTAAATGTCTATTGTATTCAATTTGTTCTTTGCAATTGTGTGGTTGAATTTCGAGATAATCATACCCTTTAACTAATTGTTCATACCATGTATCTTCTACAGGTAATTTATTTAAAGGAGAAGCAAGACAGGCACTTGTTTTGATAATGTTGTCAGACAGTGAAAGAAACTCTTCAAACGAGATTCTGCCAACATAATAAAAATGATTTTTGTCAGTTCTTGACAAACTTATAAGCCGGTTGAGTTCCTTAACACCTTCATAGTTTTTCGCAATAAGAACTGTATGATAATTGTCTCGGATTTTGTCTGTATGATTTTTTGTTAAGTAACACTCAACTGCATGTATATACTTAATACCTTTTAAGTCACAATACATTTTCTTCTTAACCCAACCTTGTATATTGCCGTGTTCCGAAAATGCAATTGCATGCTGTCCCAACTCTACTGCTTTATCAACATAATCTTTGTAATTGGTAGCACTGTCTTTAAGAGAATAGTCTGTATGTATATGGTAAGCAACATAATTGTCGATAATATTAATCTTCCTTTCCGAACACTTCACTTGTCTCGTTTGGATGCGGGAAAGGAATAGACTCTGTGTACTTATTCTTATCCCATGCGTATTGTTTTCCAAACTCCATTTCGTTGGTGTAAAATCTACGAGATGGCGGATCGTACCACATTGGAATTGATAAATTCTCCTGTCCTCTCATCCTGTCTTTCAAAACATCCAATATAACATCATAATTTTTAACTAATTCGTCACCAGTTTGCTTTTCATTAGGTTTCACTCTATATAACGAAAAACTTCGATGAGCGAGATCTAACATACCTCCAGAACCACCAATATCATATTTACAAAGGCGAGCAACCTGCTGTCCTTTTCGTGGATGAATAACCAAAATAATAACAACTTGAAATGTGGCTGCAAATTTGGTCAACCAAGACATGAATGCGTTTTGTGTTTCGTTTTTATTGTTGTCGGTAGCTCCAAGATTGATGACCGTAAGATTGTCCAATATGAGCATTTTACAGCCATACTTCCTAACACAATCCTCCATTGATTTTTTGATATTATCGACTGAGTTGTCATAATCGTCTTTATAAATATAAAGGCGATTTTTATAATATCCATCAATTTTAGTACGAGCACTTTTACTAACTTTGTAATATACACTTCCTTTACTGTCATGAAACTGATCGATATTATGTCTACCTGCAAATATAAAATCAATCCAGTTTTTCATCATCGAATTAGGCAGCTCTTTAGAATACAACCAAACAGACTTTTGTTGGTCAAGTGATTGACATATAAACTGTGACAGTAAAGATGATTTACCACTGCCATTAGTACCCGTCAGAATCGTAACTGTGCCATAAAACATTTTCATTAGCTTATTGTCTAACTCTGTAATGCCAGTATAAATACCGTCAATTTGAGAAGGGTCAACATCTTCAATGTCTGAAAAGTCAATAACGCTATCGACAGGCGAATCTTTTGCATCCAGTATAAGTTTTAGCACATATTCTTTTCCAAACCAATACAATGTCTCGTTGAGGTCACTAATAAAAGCTTGACTACCATCTGATTTTGTTACCTTTGTGGGCAACTGTACAATCTTTGTTCGCCAGTTTCCGAGTCTACTTGAAACCTCTTTAATCATTTTTTGTCCCGCTTCATCATTATCTGCACATACAATAATATCGGTGAATTGTTCTAACCAGTCCCAATTATGTTCAATCCAATGAAAGTTTCCAGCCCCAAGCGGGACACTAACTGCATTAGTGAATCCCGCTTCTATAGCCGAAGCACAATCAATTTCTCCTTCACATATTAGCAAAGGACTGTCAACATTAACACGATTCATATTGAACAATATTGGACTTGTATCTGCATCTTTTTGACACCATGTTTTTACTTCGCCTTTGCTTTTATCTATCTTATGGCTTGGTCGGTATTTAACCAAAGTAAGCACATCGTTCGTGTCGTAATAGTTAAACACTATATTTCCATGAGAGTCTTGTCTAATATCGCAATAGTCAATTGTGCTTGGTGATATTTTTCGTAAACCTAAGTATTCTTCGATTTTGTTCTTTGAGTGACATTCTACAGGTTTTGGGTATCGGTACTGGGTTTTAGTCTTTACGCCCATCTCTCCAAACGCATATTTAATGCCTGCTTTTTCAAATAAATACTGAACTGCTTCCAAATATGTATGTCCTTTAATCATATAAGCATCAATAATGTCAGTCGATATACCACATCCGAAACAATGAAAATTATATGTTTTTGGATTGTAAATCCAACTTGGAGTATCTTCCTCGTGGAAAGGACAACATGCTCTCAAACGACTTTCATCAAAATTTTCAACTTCCAAAATTTGAGCTATTTCAAAAGCATTCTTCTCTCCTAATTTTTCTTTTGCTTTATGGATTTTGTCCTTTTCAATAAGCAAACATAATCACTCCTCAAAAAAATCAAAATCGTCCTCTTCAGTATAGCTTTTAGAACGCTCACAAAACGCCCGTACTGAACAAAGGTTGTTACAAAAGAAATCATCACACTTGTAATTATTGATATTTTTGTCTTTAGCGGCGTACTGCACGAACACTTTATCTAACCAGCATTCTTCTTCAAGAATTTCATTTATGGAAGCCTCAGCCCAAGATAAAGCTTTCTCGTATTCACTCTTGTTAAAATCTACGATTTTCATTTCTCCGAGCTTAAACATATTAAAAATCAATTTTGTGGGATGTGTGTGATATGTTTCGTATATGTATTTGGAATACAGGTACAACTGAAAAAGATACTTCCGTAGCTCTTGTTCGTTCTTAAAAGCTCCTTTGCTTTTGTGGTCACAGATAATATACTCGCCATTCTTCTCAAGTATTAAGTCGATAACACCAACAAAGTTGTGCTCGCCAATTTTGGTTTTAATCTTCTGTTCAACACCGACTACTTGATATTCAGAAAAAGCATCCTCAAAACCTCGAAAATATTCAAGACCTATTTGGTAATACTTCTTATTCATATCAACATAGCGATTTTTAGGGAAATCAGATAAAACCGTTCTTTTATAAGCATTTTTGTACCGCTCTTCAAGATCGAAAATGCTACTTTGACCTTTGTAATAACTTTCTAACAATTTGTGACATAAAGAACCCCATTGACTAAAAGCGTTTTCTTCTTGGGGCTTCCTATCAATATATGATAAGAAGAACATACGAGGACAAGTCTGATAAGAATTTATACTGGAAAACGACCAGTACCGATTTTTTAATTGTTTTAAGTTAATCAAAATGGTAACTCGTCCTCTGTTTCAGATGTAGTAGATTCTGCCTTTGACGGCGTAGTTATATTTGCGTCATCACCACTTTCGTCACGCTTGTCGTCACAAAACTCTGCATCCTGTATCATAATTTCTACAACCTGACGCTTCTCTTTTTTTTCTGTTTCGTATGTGCGAGAAGTCAGTTTACCATCAATTCCAATCTTTCTTCCTTTTGAAAAATGCTTACAAATAAATTCTGCAACACTTCCCCATGCCACACAGTTAAAAAAGTAATCATCGTTGTCTTTGCTATAAGACCTTACTGCAATTCTAAAATTAACAACCGACTTTCCATTGGTTGTTGTTTTAAGTTCGAGTTCGGTTACAATTCTTCCTATTTCACATACTTTATTCATACTAAACCTCCCATTGTTCAAGTCGCTCAAGCACAATTTTTAGTGTCTCTATATCTGTAATTTTGGTCGGATTTTGATGTCCTGACATATCTGCAATAGAAGCATATAATTTTTTGCTATCAACGCCTTTGGATACCAGTTCTTTACAAATAGACACTACTTTGCCTTTAAGCACATCTAAATCAGATACTTTCTTAGCTTTGGTACGCTTTGCTTCATCGCTCAATTCTTCGCCATACCAAAGATTCAAACCAAGACCAAATAATGCTGCGTTTTTTGTTAGGCATCTCTTAATAGCTTTGTTTACCATCGTAGATTCTACTTGATCGGCTGATACAGACTTATTACGGTTATCCATAATAGCCAACTGCTCTTCTTGAGTTTCCCCATTAATGGATAATAATGTTTCAACCCAACAGGTTTTTCCGTCAGTATGATAAAGATTACCATTATCGTCTCTAACTACGGTATATGACGACCTTGGAAAATACTCTTTTATGTATGCCCATGCAGACGCCCATGGTAAATAATTCATACCATTTTTAGGCTTGACCTTGCCAGACACATCAATTGATGATAATGTTTGATAAATTGACTTGTTGTCAGAAATAATAATTCCCCCTATATATTAATTTTTTGTTAATTTAGCACAATCATAAGCACCACCTCCTTACAGTTTTATACTTTCTAATATGCAAAACTGACTTAATGATTATTTTTTAAAGGCGGTACAGCTCGCCTTTAAAAATCTTTATTAAACTTTATATAAGTGAATAATACTTATCCTTCCATGCAGTGTATTCCGCCTGTATAGTTTTTAGTTTATCTTGAAAATAAACATCTGTTTCCCCATCGTGTTCGGTATAACTCCGAGAACGCATTAGTTCAGCAAATGTAGGTATGAACCCCTGTTGTTCCAATATGTACTGTCTGTAAAACACTCCACTTTTATATAACGAACCATAAGATAATAATTTCGACAAACGATATGGTTTTGATTTGCGGGTTACACGAGTTCTTAAATATTCTACTGTTATATTGTTAAGACGAGTTGTACCTCTTAACAATTCACAACCTTGAACCCTGTCGAATTTACGAACAATACCATTCCTTGTTGTAGTGGTTAAACATTTCAAAGAACACAATTTGTTGATCGTTATATAAGCTTCAGTTGGAATCTCGTAGAGCGTGCTATTGTATGCAATAATTTTCTTTTCGTTATTGTTATCTATAGATACATGATTGCTTGTAATCTTTATCGTGTCTTCTTTTGGGATGCCCATATAAGCCATCCAGACAAATCCTCTCGACAACAAATCAACATTATCTTCTATTTCCGGTGGAAATACAGCATTGAGTTGAAATTGTAAGTGTTGTGGAGACGAAACCAATACTGTATTAGCATTAATATCCATAGCCTGCAACACATATGAGGATATGTTTGTATCACAAATATGATTCTTATACGCCCAATCTAAGTAACTCCTTAACATCGTGGCATCTCGTTTCCGTGAACCATATGTTTTACTACCTGCTATTTTAACCTGAACTTTCTGAAGATTTTCTTCTGTGAACCGTGAAATGTCTTTTTCAGATTCTTGTTCAAAAATTTCTATACTATTAAACAATGCCGTCGCTAACAGTATATTTTGTTTCGACGATAATGTCGATACAAAAGCCATTTTCGTAGTCTCATTATACATATCATCAGCACCTCGAATAAAATTATATATGTATAATGTATCACATTTGGCATTATTTGTAAACAGAAACAATCGCTGAAAAGTTACATATTAACGCATTTCTCTTTGCACTTCACGATTCCATTCGCAAAAATCATAATACTCCCATCCTTCGATAATGGCAATCTTTTTTATTATATCGTAATCATCATAATAAGTAACACCTGCATCATCTAATATCTGCTGATATTCCTCTCTTTTGCGTCCTCGTTCCGATGTATAATACCCAAACAAAGCGTCTTCAATTTCGGACTGTCTTTCTTTATTGTATCTATGTCTGGAATTCACTCGATCTTTAGCCCATTCGGATTTTGAATGATGCAAAGTGGTCTTCAAACCTTCCGTCACTGTTGCCAAACCAACCAATAATAATTCTCCTATCATATATAACACCTCTTCTTATTTAAGTTTTATCCATATATATCCTACTACCAAAACAACTAAGCAGAGGATTAATTGACCAAAAGTCACGCCATCACCAACCTTTTGTCTGCAAAATCTTGACTTTTCTCCCAAACATGCAGTAGTTCATCAAATGACAAATACGCAATTGCAGAAGAAGCAAGTAAATTTGCTTCTGTGATGCGAGTCATATGATATGAACTGAGTTTTGTAAGTTTTTTGGAGATTCGATCTTTAGAAATAGATATTGGGTTTTCACACAATACTATGCTGTCATACCTAAGACCAGAATTCTTGCTACTAATATACACATGCGTAGGCTGAGATGTCTTTTTTATCGAAGTAGTCAAAGGAAGAACAACAACATTAGGACTGTATTTATTACCAACATCATTTTGAAAAATTACACCCGGTCTTATTCCGCCCTGTGTGTGTCCATCTTGTGGAAAATCTATGAGATATACTTCGCCAATCTTTGGCTTGATTCCTAACATTCAAGCCCTCCTTTCTGGATTTCTTGGCTTTATTATATCACACAGTTCGTAAATGTCAAGTTCGTTTTGCATATTTGTATGCTAAATATTTATCGCCATTGTTAAGCACAATTAGCAATTTTGCACAATTAATATCTATGTATCTTACTCCTGCAAACACTACACTGCTGCTTACAGGTTCTTTTTGATTACTGAATTGTATTACTCTATCATTCAATATCGACCATTTTACCGTATCATATTTTTTGTCGTTGAACACAAAATAATAGTTTTTCAGTACACTCTCCCAATCTTTTAATGCAACTATCATACACATCACCCTTGTATTTAGAACATCCGTTCGATTATTTATTATAACAAGAGAATAAGCTATTGTCAATAGAGTTTGTTATATTGTGCAATTACATCACCTACTAAGTAAATATACTTATCCACCTCTTCAATTGTAGTTCAAATTATTCATATGTGTTCATTCGCCTTTCATTATTATTGTAAATTTTTTCTTTATTATAATCAACCCACAAAATATGGAAATAACATTGACAAAATTTTCCCAATAGTGTATCATCATATTAGGCTTTGAAAATGGGTAGGCTAACGCTGACCATCTTTCGATAGCTTACTTGGTATAGACATCACCAGATTTTCGCAGGTCGAAGTGATGTCTATTTTTTATGTATAAAACCTTTGTTTTATACATCTTCCGATACATAATGTTCGTACCGTAGTCTACTTAACAATTCTTCAAGCGTAATTGATAGGGCGTATTCTTTGTCTGTCATACCGCCTATAATAGATTTTTTAAGACTAAATCTGCTTACTATCTGTATGTCAGGCGAATTTGCAACAGAGCGAGACGAAATAATAACATAACATTTCAAATCTTTGCCATAGAGCCGAATGTCATTTTCTACTCTTTCTATCATCTCGGCATGATTCACTTCGATTGGTTTATCGTTATTGTCAAACCACGGCATTTAGCACCCTCCTTATTACCGTCTGAGCATAAGCATCAGTTTTAGCTTTCTCGTCAACATATTCCACCTCGGAATTAGAGAGATTGATTTTCGCAATCACTTTACCCTCTTCGTTGGAACTTGTTGTTCTCCAAGCATCAATATACATTATATTTTTATCATAATCAATGAAGTTGCTTCTGATTTCTCTATATTGACTTTTCATAAAACTACATTCCTCCTTATGACGAATCCGTTCTAAAACAAGAATTTTATTTATATTCTACCTTTATTTCTTCAACCCTCTTCAAAATTTGCTGCCACACCTTTTCGCCGTAGATATTTTCCAACAAGGGGCGTGTGTGAAATAACGAAATTATCACATATACACCCCAAGCATTAGCATCAACTTCCTCAAATTGCATTGCATAGGATTTTAGATTATTTTCTTGTGATGGCTTGTAGTTATCTACATTAAACTGTCCGTTTTTTACCTGCCACAAATGTCTCATTTCGTGTGATATCACCCACCATATTTCTACGGAGCTTTCCCATACGGTGTCAATATTAATAGCTATTACATTCTTATCAGGATTAATACCTGCTTTCGTGGTTGGTGTGGCAAATTTATTTGGTGGTTCATATGTAACTGTAGGTTGTTTTAATTTAAGTGTCTCACAATTGAATGTAATAACAGAATCAATAACTTTAACATATTTTTTCATTTTAATTCCACCTTTGATTTTTTGTGTCTTTTTGCATTTAATTCTTCAAAATACCGTTTTCTTTCGGGGGATAATTCTTTTTTGAAATGTTGTTTTGTTAATTCTTTAGCTTTTGTAAGTGCCGTTTCGTTTTGTGCAAAATATTCTAACCACCGAAAATCTTTTTGATTACAGTAAATTTTCATCGTTTCATCATAGATTTTCACCGTGTACCAATGGTCATTATATGTGATGTTAAGGTTTTCTTTAACAAGCCTTAAAGCAGTTTTATTCCTGAAACTGTAATGCCCTTTGTCATCGGCATAACAATTTTCGATGACTTCTATGATTTTATCTTTCATTGTTTTTTTCATTTTAATTCCACCTTACTTAAATAGGATCTCATAAAAATCTTCAGTATAGATACCGTCAGCCTTATCTTGCTCTTCGTACTTTTTAAGTGCTTTGCTTGCATCTTCATAAGTATCGAAAGAGTCAATTAACTCTTTTGTTCCTTCGTAAGCAACCCAATATTTTGGCGGATTTTCGCTGAGAATAATAACCAAAATTTGAGCATTCTTGTCACCAAACCAATCATCAAAATCTGCGGTAACATCACCATTAGCTATGACGGTCATACCATACTCTTCCTCGTCCATAAGTTCTTCATACAGAACTTCTTCATTTTCATTGTACAGATCATTCTCTATATCGTCAGGTGTATAAATGAAATCACTGTGAACACGATGTGTAAAGTCTGTAAATCTGTAGATTTCGCATTCAACATATTGTCCTTTGTAATGTTCTTTAACTTCTTTGATTGTCATAGTGTTTGCTCCTTTTTTATTGCGTGTTATAAGAAATGTTATTCTTGACAACATTTCATAAAAGTGATATTATATAGATACGGAAGTTTGTTTTTTAATTTCTGCTATTGCAGATAAATTTTTATCCTTTCTTCCGTTGTAGTAACCTCGCTTATGTCATAGTGTGCGAGGTTACTACCACATAAATTAAATCGTAATTTTTTTGTATCTCGAAAGCATGCCATAATGGTGTGCTTTTTTATTTTATCTGCTGATTGATTATGTCTGAAATATATGGTAATTCAAAATTGAGTAATTGCGATACTTTGTACGCCGAATTTAATAAAGGTGCTTTTTTCTTTGTATAATAGCAATAAGATGTTGAATGCGAAATGCCATACTCTGCTTCAAGCTTCAAATAATTCTTACCTGCCAAATCAAAAGCTTTACGGAATGCAGAATAAAAACTATGGTTGATTTCGTTCTCTAAATTTTCTCTTTCTTCGGCATTTGTAAACTCTTTATTTTGCATCAACACAAAATAAATCACAACCGCTACGCTATACGGAATGTTTCTTTTGGTTTGCTTATCATTAAAATAAGTGAAAACTGTTTTTTCGCTACACTTCATTTTTTGTGCAAGCACACGATATGTTATATTTTTTTCAGTCATTGCAGATTGGAAGAAAGAAATTAAAATATCATTGATGCTTTGAGAATCATTCATCATATGGTCGCCTCCGATCTAAATTTTGTACTTGTTCTAATTGTTAAGCTAATTCTGCGACATAAATATCCCAAATTTCCCACTCTGCATCCGCATCATAATCCTCTTCATCATCCTCATTAAGAGGGATGCTTTGGATGTACAACACATCATAAGTGTATGTATGAAGTCCATGCTCCAATCCCCAAGTTGTTGTACACTTATCTTTTGAAGATTCAAACAACTTTCGAGCCTCCTCTAAAGTGTTAAATCTGCCGATAACATTATAAGTATCGCCTAAACAATTACCTCCGCAGTAGCACGCATGGTCGGCAAGTTGTTTTGTAGTAAGATTATTTTTACGGTTGCGATATTCCCAATTTTCCATTCTTACTTCATATACTTTTTTCATTTTGTATACCTCCATTTTATTTGCTATCTTCAAATGGCTCTCGATAAGAATAGTGATTCTCTGTACAGAAAACACAACCCCACCAGCAGTGTTGTTGTCCACAAGGTCTAACACCATAGCCATCGTACCCTGCATTAAGCTTGCAACCATCACATTCGTCTTCCCCTGTGATTGTACAATATCCTTTCCCATCTGGGCAAGGTCTATATATATATGTGTGTGTCACCAGTTTTCCTTTCAACAAAGACTATCTCGCAATTGTCTGTATCGTAAGTTAAAGCAAAACCATCTGTGAAATCTAATGCCTTATTGTTTTTCCAGATTTGCCATTCCTTTACTTTTTCAAATAGTGTTTGCCAATCACCATTTTTGAAAGTTTTTCGGTCAATTCCATACATATCCACTGTATACTCATGACCGCTTGCCTTGTCGATGACTGTAAGAATCACAACACCGTTCTTATAATCAATACAAGCGTTGCCATTTGACAAATATTTTGGTCTTAACAGCATATTATATCCTCCTTATGTTTTACCAATTCGACATACTCATATGCCAATCATCGTATCCATTGTATTGTGTATCAAATCAATGTTTGTTTGGATTTCAAACCGTTCATCTTCTGTTGTTGTATAGGCAATACCGATACATTCAAGGTTTGAAAAGTCAACATTCTCTGTTCCATATTCTTCTTCGCAAAAATCAGTTATCAACCGTTTTGCATCGTCAATTGTATATTGTCTCATTTTGTATTCTCCTTTATTATATCATAATATCAACAATATTTCAAGTGAAACTCGCTAATATTTTATTATTTTCCACAATGTTAAGCCAATCTATCGGTTCTTTTGTTCTCCTGTCTGTGAGTAAACCTTTTCTCAGTAAGGGCAACAGAGTATTAAGATGAGTTTTGGCTTCGATATATGTTCCAAACAATCCGTAGGGCACATATGTGTCAGCATCTTTATTATAACCTTCAACACTAAACATGCTCTCTATCTTGTCCACTTTACACACTCCTTTTTCTTTATCGGCATTAAAATATCGGTTTTATTTTTAGTCGTCATCTCCTATACATTCATTGTCTAACCATTCATCAAAGCAAGGATAAATCATTCCACCTTTAAATCCTGTATCTTCAAACAAATCAAATGCATCCCAAATATCAATAGTCTTATCGTAAAGACAACCTTTAAACACTGGCTCTTTTGCCTGTAACTCCTCATAACAATCGTTAATTTTACTTAAAAAATCTATTAGAGAATAACCGTGTACAGCCATCCATTTTAATTGAAAATCATGATACTGTTTTATAATTTCTCCTTGCTTATTTAGTAATGCCTTTACCATTTGTGCGTTACCGCAAAATATGTCCATATACCTTTCAAGATTTTTTCGATAAAAACGTCCTTTGTCCAGACTAATCAAGACATTAACAGCATACTCAAAAATCAACATCTCATCATCACGCCCACACAAAGATGTAAAAATATCTTCGATAGTTCCATATTTATCCAGCATTGAAGAATTGATTACCCGATCAATATCGTTGTATATTTTCTGTATTTTTGATATATCCATACTTTAATCCTCCTTGATTTTCAAAAAAACTATATTATGTAATGTTATATAAACAAGTTCGAGCTATAAAAGTGCCGTTTTAATCTTCTCTGAATGTACATTTAAGTTCTTTATACCCAACCGGAATATCATCTTCAACGGATATAGCACACCAAGCCCAACCGCCAACTTGATCTTTATTGATGCCATAATAATCTCCGCCACCCAAACCGTTGCCAATAGCGGTTAACAGTGGTAATGGGTGAATAACCCAACCGCAGTTATTTGATCTCAACTTATAGTCATCACAATTAAGATAGATTTTCTTAGTGTGATTAACAAGATACTTACCGTCAAGATACAGCTCATCTTTATGTATTTCTTGTGTTTTAGAGTTGTCTCCCCAAGCAATTTCATGAAGCTTCGCCACATCTATACCGTCTGGAATATTCAAACCATCGGCACTATATGCATAATCACCTACCCACGCGACTCTGCACGGGGTAAGGTTTTCATACAACAGTTTTGTTAACGAACAAACAAACGGATTAAGCCACCAAGAATGCTCAGTTAACTTAGCAGGAGTGTATTCACCGTCAACTTTTCTGTCATAGACGACTTTTTGTTCGTTTATTTCTATTACTGCATAATAATACTGTCCCATAATCAAACCTCCCTACACATTTTCTTTGCAGTTGGTACACCATACTCTTGAACAAGATTCCAAAGCACATCCAACCCTTGTATATCTATATGCAAAATTTCTGTCGAATCTACAACACCTTGCAACCAAGCTTGTGCTGTTTCATCTGCAATATTCATGAATTTTCCATATATCTTTTTGCCAGTATCGGATTTTAAAAGAACAGACAAATCTTTAAAGTAATATGCGTCAAGTAAAAGCATAATTAACCTCCCTAAGCCACCATATACACAATATAGTTCTTATAGAATTTGTCGTCAAAGTCATCATATACTTCTGTTCTCTGAATTAAGAAATGAAAACCATATGTATTTGTGTAACTGAAATATTTTTTCGTTCCAGTCTGATTGAAGTCAAGGCGACTGCCATCACTAAACACGATATAATTACTATGTTCTTCTGCTACGGTTCTGCGTTTGACATTTTTGTTAATGGTTATAATTCGTTCCATAGCGTGTTCCATAGCATTAATGCATTTTCTATCGTTATAGCGGAATAAGCTATCTACTAAAATGGTTTCATTATTTGATAGAGTTTCAATAAACTCCTTTTTAGTTATTTGAGTCATATGTGCACCTCCTTCAGTTCTTCCTCTAACTCGGCAATGTTTTCTTTAATTTCTGCAATATCATTGATTAAAGAATTGTAATCGTCTTTGTAAGATTCTATCCAAATTCTCTCACGCTCAATTTCTGACAGATCTTCACAATAGGTGTTGTAATCTTCGTCTAAATCTTTTAAGTCATCTTCTAAATCAGCAAGCTCTGATTTAGCTTCTTCGATTTCAGATTCAATCTCCGATTCTGTTCGTAAACCCACCCATTCATAAACCGTTTCTGAGTCAAACCACAATAAATCATTTAACTCTGTTTCATCAATTCCTTCAGGGTAGTTTTCTTCAAGAACACTTTCCAATTCCTCACACTTGCCTTCACGGCGTATTCTGTCAAGAGTATTAACTGCTCCGCTCCAAGCTTCAAATGTATTTAAGTCCAATTCACTATATATTCTCATTTTTTAACACTCCTCTTCGTGCCAATGTAATCCTCTTGCTTCGTAAAGAGGTATCCAGTGTGCTTCGTAAAAATCATATCCTGCTCCATCAATGCCGAAGAAATACCCGAACTCTCCTGAGTAAAAAATTATGAAACCACATTCTGACATTAATTTAATGCCGTCATAGTCTGACAACCATTCATCATCTAGACCATCGCCAAACGACCACATCGTTCCCCACATCGGCAATAAGCTATACCTTTCAACCTCAAAATCAGAAATACTTAAAGTGATTTCTGTTCCATCATCAAGGTTAATTGTATAATCATTATTATCAATACCGACCACCTCTCCATATGTTTCCGAATCAAAGCAATACACTCTATCGCCCACACGAGGCGTTGTAACCTCCTGCCAGTCATCAATATCTATTGACATAAGTTTTGCAATAATACCACTGTCAATAGCATTAAATTCTCTTACCCATTCATGAGCTGCATCTGATTTTGTGATTATTTTCCGTAACATTATAATTCCTCCTTAAATAAATGAAATATTAGTTTTATTTACTGCTTTACAAAGTAAAAAGGAATACCAGACTGGTATGGATATAAAGTAAATGAATTATCACCCCATAACCTCAAAGCGTGACCTCCACCTTGTTTTTTGATAACTGCACGATATTTTCCATTTTTAATATTTTGCTGTTCCTCATAACTCATATGGTCAAAATCTGTTTTAAATAGCGTATCAATTTGTACCGGTGAATATCTAAATTTATAATCAATGATTCTCAAAATCAAAGATTTTTCCGTTTCTTTAATACCAACGGTTAATTCATAGCCATCCCATCCGTCTTTATCTGCTTTATATATTCCATGTTGTAACATTTTACATTTCATTGCTCCTTATAATATTACTTTATTTGCTGTAAATCAGTTTGTCGGCTGCTGCGATAAATTCTACTACGGCTTCTCCGCCAATGAGATAATTTCCGCTTTTATTGTAAATATATTCTCTGAATGCTTCCGTGCAAGCATTCACCCTCTGCCACTGATTTTCATTGCCCAAAAGCCATTTGATAATAGCTGTTTTCAATTCCTTTGGCATTTTATTTTTCCTCCAATACATAACCCTGATGGCAATATCCTATTACTTCCGATAGATAGTCTGATATTTCGTCCTCGTCTGTCATTCCTTCAGGTATATCAATTTCTGTCGGCAATTCTCCGTCATCATCATAATCGGTATCCCATAATATGTTTGTTGCTTTTAACATTGTTTTACCTCCTTAAAATTCTTCTTTTATATGTACTCTCTGCGTGTCTAAACTGACAGTAATATCAGGTTTGATTGTGTTAAATATAAGTCCTTGCTCTTTGCAAAATTCATAACATTTGTTATAAATATAAACTTCATCAAGTTCGATTTCGTCATTGGTTTCTGATTCATCGTAGTAGTCATTTAAAATCCTGTCTGCCAACTTAGAAATCTGATTTATTGTAATAGAATCATCAAACTCAAAACTCATCTGGTTAAGCGTGCCACAATCATAATCCCATTTTTCAAAACAAATAATTTTACTCATTTACAACACCTCATTCTTTTGTTTGCACCAAAAGCAATAATCACCACAGTCATACACAAAACGAACAATATTACCTCTTTTGTGAGACACAATGCCGTTGATGTCACATGGATATTCCCAAGTGTTATAGTTATGAAACCTCTCTTGCATAATACAAGCAATTAGAGCTTGTTTTGCCGATAGTGTAAATGTGTGTTTGTTTACTGTACCATCGTTCAATATCTTGTAAACATCTGTCATATTCATTCCTCCGTATCTAATAAATCTTCATACTCATCAAGAACCTCAGATACCGCTCTTTCTACAACATAACATTTTACTATGCCATCTGCATATGCTGGTTGTCCTGTTAATGTCTGTTCAAAATCCAAACCAAACACATTCACTGCCTTGAATAGTAAATCAAAATTGTGACACAAATGTTCTTCGGCTGTCCAATTTTCAATGTCTGCGAACTTTTTATTTGCTTGCACTAACAAAGGATTCATATATTCAGTTAGTACCCCATTACTAATTATCTCTTCTTTTTCGTCTCTGCTTATGTATTCCAGAATTTTTATATTATCTCTAATATAACTTCTGACATTTTCTTTAACTGCTTCGACATAATTGTATTTCTCCATAGATGTCTCCTTACAACAAAAACAGCGAAGACAAAAAATCTTCGCTGTTTTATTTCTTATTCATTTGCAAATGCTTCGTTATACTGACGCATAAATTCAAGCTCCATCTGTTGAGTTTTGCTTGTTATTCCTAATTGTGTATAATCTTTCGCAATAATATTGTTCTTATACACACCGAAAAAATTCATATTACAATAATCAGAATTTATATCAGTGTGATCGTAATTATAGCTATCTGCATAATAATACGCATAATCAGCAATCGCATGAACAATTTTACTATTTTTCTCCCAAGGTGAAGATTTAAGACTCACATTAATATAAATATCATTGTTTGTGACTTCCCAATGACAATCAGGAAATCTTTGAACCAGATGACTTCGTATTCTATTAGATATCAGTAAATTATTATGTATATGATACTTTTGATAATTGTCTGGTATACTATCAATTTTAGTTAAAGTAAACATATTTACTTAATTCCTCCTTAGATTTTGGCATTTCTAAATATAACTATGGCAGCGACGAGACTCCTGCAGGAAGCTTGGTCATTGGGATTGCAGATGTAATCGCAGCCCGTATGTGGCTTTTCAGCTCCACATCGTGGGTTTGTAAGTTCATTTCTGTAGGGAATCTTGGGTTCGAGTGTTCATTATCGCTAACTTGCTGGTCGCAAATTCAACCTGCCCGCATCGCCATCTGCTGTATCCTCCATCCGGATGACTCTTCTGCTCCTAACCTTTCTGATACTTTACTTTAAGTAAAGCAGTCTTTCGACAATGCAAATGCCAAAGGGAGAGCGTGCTCTCCCTTGTTTCAAATTCTTATATGTATTTACGATTTACAATCCAACCTGTTCGGCTTTGTGTTTAGCAATCATATCTTGTGCTTTTTTAATGGCGTGTTTTTCGTCTGGAGCGTAAACATCTACACTGTAAATTTTACCTTCTCTATCTTTCCAGACTCTTTCCTTTTCGTTGTAGTCACTTATTTTTGCTGTATTGCTAACAGGATTATACGCCCAACAATAGTTTTCTTTACCGTTTTCTCCATCTTTATATACTTCAATACAAGCTTCCTCCCAATTATCAGAGTAAGCTTCTTTGTATCGTTTCGCTTTGTCATAATCGGTTGTTACATTACAAATATGATAGTCTGAATAACTTCCTTTTGTAATAATATAAATTTTCACACTTTCACCTCTTTGGTTAATTACGCAATATCTGTTTTTATCTGCTCATTTTACTGCTATAAATGCAATTATTGAAGGATAAAAACGGTAATCACGGTTTTAGCTGTAAAACTATACTTTTATTGTTTCCAAACTTTCCAAAAACTGTTTCATAAAAATGTTATAATCTTCGACTCGCTTGATTTCTCTGTCCAAATCTGATTTAGCTTGCCGTATTTCATCCTTTAACGACTTCAAAAAGTTTTTCTTATATTCTTTGACACTTTCTGGAGTATCGTCAAATGTCTTGTTTATAATTCGCATATAATAATCATAGTCCTGATCTGTACTTATGCACATGTCAATCTGGTTTAACGCAAATGTCTTAATGTTTTCATGCAGGTCAGTCGGTGGTTTCCATTTCTCCACTTCTTGTTTGACGCGTTGATACACTTTATCTTTTGCAATCATCTCATTTAAACACTGTTTGGCTCTATCTATACACGAATCATGTTCTGTACGCACATATTTAGCAAACTCTGTATCTGTCATTTGAGAAAATTTCTTATATTTCTCTACAGATTCTTCATAATGTTTTTGATAAAAGTTATCAGATGTGAAATGCGTTGGTATAGGTGTTTTTAACCCTTTATCTCTGCTTATTTCTGCTGCTAAACCAAAATTGCGAGAACAAAGTAAAAGAAAATCTTTTCCTGTTGTTATTGTTCCATTTTCAATAAAAGATGTAAATCCTGTTGGCATATTTAAAACTCCTCTTTTATTTGCTTATTCTTACGCCTGAATGAACGATTTAAGTATCTTTTACACCAAACAAGATGTTTATTTGTATGACAAACATATCGTTTATCACGCACATCTTCTTGAAACCATTTACCTTTATCATTCACCCTCTTGTGGAGACTTTTCTTCATTATTATCATCACCATTCCTATCATACAAATCGGTATGAGCAAAAATAAGTGCCATTACAGTAGCTGCAAAACAACCACCAAATATCGCTCCAATGACAAAACATACAAACTGTAACATTGTTTTACTCCTTCCTTAACAATTCATTACCTTTGACGCCTCTGTAAAGATTTTTGAAAAACCAGCGGTACAGGTAACTGCGGCTCTTTCAAACTGACGATCAATAAGTTTGTCGTAATCTGTAACAACACCGCCTGCCTGAACCATTTCAAGCGCACAGTTTTTGTCAAGACCGATAATCTTACCGCCCTCAAGTTCGGGAGTGTGAAAAAGGCTTGCACCGAGAGGTGTAAATATTCTGCCCGTAGCCTGAAAATCAAAACCTGCGTTTGAATCCTGAACCTGAAAATCAAGACCTGCGTTTGAATCCTGAAGTTGAGAGAGCGAAAGAATCTTCTGCATTTCGGGGGTTGACGCAAGAATTGTGTTGAGTTCATACGGGGCAAGCTCTGTCCAGAGTTTTAAAAGGTCTTCATGTGTAATCTTGCCGCCTGTTGCAACATCAAGTGTGCCGGCGGGATTTTCATTGCCGTCACCGTTCACAAGCACATCAATCGCATCTTTAAGCTGTGCTCTTGCAATATATGCGCCAATCTGATTGAGTGTTACGGCAAAGAGGTCAAGACGCTGAAAGCGAAGAGCCTCATATGATGCAACAAGCATTCTGCCACGCTTGTGGAGCTTAACAAGATTTTCTCTTGTCTTAACCTCAGTCTGCGGAATCTTTGTACCCTCTCCGACGAGTTTAAGATTCTTGTCATCCTCACTCGGAACAGATGCAATACTGCGGTAATCCATACCCTCAAT